>Ga0137377_10000423_pt1 | contig 25184 bp, 24 predicted proteins | sample SagtaG_22_FD_104815 | JGI IMG/M metagenome (GOLD analysis project Ga0137377, IMG submission 104815) | Vadose zone soil microbial communities from Sagehorn Ranch, Mendocino, California, USA - Sage2_L_40_16 metaG | ecosystem: Environmental > Terrestrial > Soil > Vadose zone | place: USA... | reverse complement strand
AACTCACGGCCTTTCCTGAAGGCGACGGTTGGTTGGTCGTCGCGTCCAAAGGTGGAGATGCCACCCATCCCGCATGGTTCGTCAACATGGCGCGGCATCCTGATCAGGTCTGGGTCCAGGCCGGAAACCGCAGGGTGCGTGTCAATCCCGAAACTTTGAAGGGCGCCTTTCGCACCACTGCGTGGAAGCGGATTGTGTCCGAGTTCGCAAACTACGGCGCTTACGAACAAAAGACTGACCGGGAGATCCCGGTCATTCGGCTGACGCCGGTCGAATAGGCGCGAAAGCGCCCGAATGAGTACGCCGCGCCAGCGCACGCGACGGTGGCTGGACTCGCCTTGCGCCAGCTGGGCACGCATTCGGCGCGTACATACCGGCGGCGCTCGGCCTCGCAGTCGCCCTCGCGTCGGCGCCAGGAAAAGGGCATCCGAGAGTGGCAGCGGATGCATGGCGCAGCCAGTTTATTGCCGCCCCGGTCAGCATTCAACGTGGGCGATGTCTGCCGATTCGAAGGGCCTAATCGCAAATAACGCCAAGCGACGAATTGGACTAGTCGAGTAGATCGATTGCTTCAATGTTGCTGCACATCAGCCCGGTTAAGTAGCGAGCTCAGGCTGATTGAGTTCAGCTCCTCAAACAGCCGCCAGCGCTCCACCGTCTTGGGCCACGGCATGTTCTGGTCGGTGCAGATCCCGAACCGAACGTTGCGGGTCATGCCTTAAACGGCCGACGAAGTCAGGGGCCGGTCAGAGGAGTCAGCCAATGTTGGTAGCCGCTCTTACGCCCGCGTACAACATCGTCGTACAGGCTCTGCAGTGCCGTGGTTATCGGCCCGATCTCGCCGTCACCGATGGGAATGGCGTCCAAAGAGGCAATCGCAGCGATCTCCAACCCCGTGCCGGCAAAAAAGGCTTCATCGCCGACATAGAACTCGCTCCTGTCCACTGACCGCTCAACGACACGGAGCTTCAGCTCGTCTGCGAGAAGTGTCAACGCCGTGTCCCGGGTGATGCCTTCGAGGATTCCGCTGACCGTGTCAGGCGTGATGACCTCGCCATCTCTGCAGAGGAAGACACATGCGCCCGGTCCCTCCGACACCTTGCCGCTCGGGCCGAGCATGATCAGCGAGTCGAAGCCACCGGCCTGCGCGTCGGCATAGGCCAGCCGCCAGCTGTAGTAGTTCGCTACCGCCTTGACACGAGGCGGAGCCATCGTGTCTGGCACCCTCAACCATGATGAAACGCAGCAGTTGAGCGAGACGCGATTCGCGGGAGCAGCCGTGAACGGCCGCGCGACGATGCACAGCTCTACGCTCCGGTCGGGCTCCGGCACCGAGAACGCGCGGGACAGCCCGCCGCCGCTCCAAAACGCGAACGGAACGATGTAGACGTCCGCCGGGAATTTGTTGGCTCGAATCAGGTCCATTACGCCGGCCTTGAGCGCCTCTTTGCTAATGGCCGGCCTCATGCGAAGCATCTTCATCGAGTCGAAGAACCGATCGAGGTGGTCGTCCAGCCTGAAAACAGTGAGACCGCCGGCACCGATGTAGGCTTTGATGCCCTCGAACACGATTGACGGCGCGGCGTAGATGAAGTCGTGGACCTGGATGGTTGCGTCGGCCCACGGAATAACTTCGCCATTCCGCCACACGAAGGGCGGCGGTTCGGCGGATTCGGGACCTCCACCACCGATGAGGCTGGCGATGTCCGGCCGGTGGCTCAACTCAGTCCTCATTTGGTCCTCCCTTTATCGGTCCGCCGATCCCGCTCACCAGCCAGTTGGCTGCGCAATGCCACTGTGGCTGATCCGTCCACAGACATCCCCTCGCCCGATCCGGTCAGGATGACGCCGTACACACCTCTTGCGCGTTCCATCGAGACCCAGTTCTCCAGCACGTCCTTGCGCACCCTCTCTGGTTCCCGTTGAAGCGGATCGCCATATCCACCGCCGCCGGCCTCTTCGCCCTTGATCCACTCGCCGAGGGTCAGTGTCGTGTCACCTATCGCGGGCCTCTGCGTTTCGCTCCCGTCGCGTTCCACCTTGACGATCCTTGCCAGGGAACCCGGCAAGCCGCCCCAAACACCCTGCGCTGCATTTTGTGCAAAGTCAGCAAAGTAGAAGACGGCAATCGGATCTCTCTTCGGTCCGTAGACGATCTCGCCTGCCGGCGCCCCTCGAAAGCGCCCCGGGCCGCCGGTGTCGGAGAGCAGACGCACAGCACGAAATTGGATTGGATACTTCTGCTCGGTGACCTCGATGCTATCGATGTACGTGACAAACGCACCATCAGGCATCGAGAAGGTGATCCAGCCGTCACACCATGGAGTGGCGGGACCGCCGTTGTTGCCGTTGATGATCTCGTTGACAAACGGAGCCCCTCCTCGCCGAAAGTCCGTGCCCGACACCACGGAATAGCCGACGCCGCAGGCGCCTCCTCCCTCGGCGAGGCCCCACCCATCGCCAATCTGTGCGAACGCCGACTGCGTCGCGTTGATCACGCGCTCGCTCAGATTCGTGGTCGCCGTCGAGCAAGAGTGAGGAAAGCGCGGGATGCCGACCACGCAGTTCTCCCGGAGCTTGACGTCAACCCGCCGAAAGCTACCGGCGTTTCGCGGCACTCCCGGATCGAGGCAGTTGAACACGCCGATCATCGCTGCGCTTCGCGCGGTCGCTTCTGACAGGTTCACGCCGGCGGGCACGCAGTCCGGGTTCTGCGTGAGATCGACGTCGATACGTCCCTCTTCGGAGTGGACATCGACGATCACCTTGACCGGTATGCCATCGGGCACCATCGGCAGGGGATCGTGCGCCGATGCGCCCGCCAAGCGTCCACTGGGGAGCTGCCGGATTGCGTGATCGGCCCGACGTTCCGAATAGTCGAGCCATTCGCCTATGAATCGCTCGATGAGATCCCGGCCGTACTTCTCACACAGCTCCTTGACTCGACGCTCGGCGATGCGTCCCGCACCAAGTGCCGCCAGATAGTCGCCGTACCACATGTCGGGTACGCGAATGCGGCGGCGGCACATGCGGATGATGTCGTCAACGTCCTCGTAGCCCCTTTGCACCCTCACGCACGGGAAGTTCAGACCTCCTTCCTCGTAAATATCCACGGCATTGGCCATGTAGGTGGTTGGTTGCGAGTTGCCGCAGTCGGCCTGGTGCGCCTTCGCGCTGGCCGTGAACATGTGGTCGCTGTCGATGAAGATTGGCACCAGGACGGTGTGGTCGGCAGTGTGGGTGTTGCCGAGGTAGGGGTCGTTGTGCAAGAAGGCGTCGCCTTCGGCCATGTCTGGGTGGTATCCCCGCATGTAGGGTGTCTGCAGCCCGGTCCCCAGCAGGTGGACCTGAAGGCCTTCGGCGGTGGCCAGCAGTTGGTCGTGCGAGGTCAGAATCCCACAGGAGAAATCGCGGGCCATGTTCAAAACCGCGGACCGGCCGCTGCGGAACAACGTGTTGGTCATCTCGCGCACGATCGCATCGAATCGGTTCGCAATGACCGCCAACAGGATGGGGTCAAAGACTTCGCGTTGACCGACGCTGGCTGCGCGCTCTTCTACTTTCATCACTCAACCTCGACCAGATAATTCCCCAGCTCGGTCACCCGGACAGCCGAGTCGGGATACACCACGATCGTCGTCGTCGGTTCCTCGATAACCGCCGGGCCGTGGACCACTGCGCCGACCGCCAGTGCAACGCCCATGTGCACCTCGATGCGCTCCTCGCCCGTGGCCGGAAAATACGCCGACCGCCAATGGCGAGCTTCTCCATCGGTCGGAGCGCCCCGCTTGCGAAGCGGTGGTTTATCGAGCACCGCAGTCAACCTTCCCTTCCAGTAGATGCACTCGACCGTCTGACCTGGATCGGTGATTGCGAAAATCCGTTGGTGTGACTTGTGAAAGTCATCGACAATCGATGCAACGTCATCGGGCCCGGCAATGTGATCACCCTTCATCAGCAGTTCCAGTTCCCAGGCCTGATTTGCATAGCGCGCCTCGACGAAATACTCCTTCCGGAACGTGCTGAAGCTTCGCTGCCGCAGGCCAGAGGCAAAGTCCTCCATCCTCGAATCCAGTTCGCGCAGGACCGAGTTGACGCCGCTGTTGTCGAAGTCGCGCGAGTCTGTGAACTTGCTGGCGCTGAACTCCGCGACGATGTCGGAATACTGAGCGCCGCATGCGCTGAGAGCCGATGCCATCCGCGGAATCAGCACCTGCCGGCAGCCGAGCTCCCTTGCGATCGGGATGATGTTCATCCCCGCCGCACCACCGCCGGCGACCAGAAAGCTGTCTCGCGGGTCGACGCCCTCGTCCACCGTGATCTCCTTGATCGCGCCCACCATCAGCTCGTTGGCCACGGCGAGAATTCCGTACGCGATGGCCAGAGGCGGTTGGCCCACGGCCCGAGCGATCTCACCCACGACCTTCCGAGCGGCTTCCGGGTCAAGTTTCATTCGCCCGCCCAGGAAGTAGTCGGGATCGAGGTATCCGAGTACCACCGCAGCATCGGTGACTGTGCAGAGTGTCCCGCCGCGGCCGTAGCATGCCGGCCCCGGGTCTGCCCCGGCGCTCCGCGGGCCGACGCGAAGGAGGCCGCCGGAGTCGATCCACGCGATGGAGCCTCCGCCGGCGCCAATGCTGCGCGCATCAACCGAGGACATGCCGGTCAGATGGCCGGTGAACTGCTCTCCCAGCCATGTCTCCCTCGTGAATACGACTCTCCCGTCACGAACGAGGCTGACATCAAAGCTGGTTCCGCCCGTGTCGCAGACGATGACCCGACCCGGTCCCGATTCGCTTTCCGCATATGTCTTTCCAGCAATCGGTGCCAGCGACGGACCCGACTTGACGGCGTAGATGGGGCGGCTCATCAAATCATCCATATGCATGACGCCGCCGAACGAGGTCGCTGCCAGCAGGTCGCCCCCGAACCCAGACTTCGAGAGACCCTCTTCGATGTCTCGCAGGTGATGCTGCATCAGGGGCTTCAGAGAGGCGTCGATGGCCGCGGACGATGTTCGCCGGTACTCCCGAATGATCGGATTGATCAGATGGGACAGGGTGTATGGGATCCCGCGGAGATACTGCTCGATGAGCTTGCCAACCGCGAGCTCGTGAACCGGATTCACGATCGCCCACAGGAAGCTCACTGCGATCGCCTCGACTTTCAGCTCGCGCAGCAAGTCGAGCACCTGCAGGACCCGACCCTCGTCGAGTGGGGTGTAGACAAGGCCCTCGGAATCAACCCGCTCAGGTATCTCGAACGTCAGGCGACGCGGAACGTACGGCTCGGGATTCTCCTTGGCAAAGTTGAACGGATCGAGCCGGCCACCTTCGCGGCGCACCAGGATGTCGGGGAAGCCCTCGGTCACAAGCAGCGCCGTACGGGCGGTCCGGCCCTCCAGGATGGCGTTAGTCGCCTGCGTCGTGCTGTAAACAAAGAGGTCGGTCGATTCCAGCAGGCCTCGGGTATCTAGCTCGGCTTCAGTCGCTGCAACTGTGACGGCGCTCTCCAAGCCGCGATACAGGCGCTCGGGTGTCGTCAGAGCCTTGCCGAGGTACAGATTGCCCTCCTCGTCTGCCACCACCGTGTCGGTGAACGTTCCTCCGACATCGCAGGTGATGCGATATCTCATGGCAGCTTGAAGAATTCTGGATGTTCAGCCAAGGCGTGTCGGGTTCGTCGAATATGCAGCAAGTGCAGCTGGCCGGCATCATCGGAGGCCTTCCGCTCCACGGCGTCGAGGATCAATCGGTGCTCGCGAGACGACGCAACGAGGTTTTGCGGCAGGCGTGCGTAGACGCGTTGATATTGGTAAGCGGTATTCCAGAGGCCCTGAATAACCCGTTGAATGCGCTCGAGTCCCGCCGCCTCAAACAAAGCGTGATGAAAGAGCCGGTCAAAGTGGTGGTATCCAGCCACGTCGTTGGCACTTGCACACGATTCGCTTTGAGTCAGATGCTCGCCAAGGTCGTGCAACGTCTTGTCGCCCAGGTGCTCAACCGCATGGATGACAGCAAGGGGCTCGAGGGCCTCTCGCATCATGAAGACCTCCAACAATTCAGCTGGATCAAGAGACCTCACGCGAGCGCCCACGTCGGGCTCGATGACTACCAGGCCCTCGCTGGCAAGCTCGCGCAAGGCCTCTCGGACCGGGATTCGACTCGTGCCGCATTGACTGGCAACAGCTTCCTGAACAATCCGTTGTCCAGGCGCCAGTTCGCCATCGAGAATCTGCTGTCGCAGGGCGCGTGCGACGCGCGCGACCGATCCGAATCCGGTCGAACTGCCACCCAAATGTGCGGCGGAGGTCGAGCCCAAGATTGGATCCAACCTTGCATCCGACTGCAGCGCTTGTCAAGGCTGCGAAAGCCCCACGCCAGCTCGACTCGTTGACGATTGGATCCAATTTGCCGAAGATGGTGGCCGCGACACATAGATAAGGAGGCCCATGAGCCAGATCAAGTTTCCTAGCCAGCCCACCTCGGCCGACCAGATTCTCGACTCCATAACCGAGATGCAGAAAGGGGACGCCGACTGGCGTCATGGACGCCTCTTCTCGCTTATCTATCACTCCGAGTCGGAGCTGGAGGAGGTCGCCAAAGCCGCCTACATGTCTTGTTTCTCGCTCAACGCGCTCAGCCACGGCGCGTTTCCCAGCCTCGCCCACATGGAGGCCGAAATCATCGGCATGACTGCGGACTTGCTCGGGCAGCCGGGAGCCCCGGGAAGCCTCACGTCGGGCGGATCAGAGAGCAACTTCCTCGCACTCAAGACGGCGCGGGATCGAATGCGAGAGGTCATGCCGCAGATCAAGGAACCCGAGGTGATCGTCCCGTGGTCGGGGCATCCAAGCCTATCCAAGGCGTCTGGCTACCTCGGGCTGAAGGTAATCCGGGCTGAGCTGGATTCAGAGCAAAGAGCTGACCTTGCGTCGGTCAAGAAGTCGATCACGCCCGACACCATCCTGATCGTCGGCTCCGCGCCTTCCTGGCCGCATGGGGTGGTCGATCCTATCGTCGAGATGGCGAAGCTCGCATCGAGCAGGAACGTGATGATGCATGTCGACGCGTGCGTCGGCGGATTCGTCCTGCCCTTCGCGAAGCGCCTGGGCCGGCCGGTTCCCGAGTTCGACCTGACGGTCGACGGCGTGACGTCGATTTCTGCTGACATCCACAAGTTCGGCTACTCGTCGAAGGGCGCATCCGTGGTCCTCTACAGGACGGACGACATCTACGCTTTCCAGCCGTTCGATTTCGAGGATTGGACCGGCGGCGACTACGCTGTGTCGACCGTGCTGGGGTCGCGTCCCGGCGGAGCGGTCGCGGCGGCGTGGGCAACCCTCCGGTACCTCGGGCTGCCCGGCTACCTGGAACTGACCAGGCGAGCGCTTGCCGCCACCGAGGGATTCATGAACGCAGTCAACGAGGTCGAGGGCTTCTACGTCGAGGGCGATCCGCAATACAACCTGTTCGCCTTCGGCTCGCGCGACCTCGACATCAGGGCGGTATTTGTCGGGTTGGAAGAGGCCGGCTGGCATCCGCTGCTCCAGGGAAACCCTCCGAGCTCACTACACTTGACGCTCACCCCGAGTCACGACCGCGTCGTGGACGAGTTCGGGCACGACCTGCGCGACGTGGCCGGCCGGGTGCGACGGGGAGAGATCAGCGCCGAGGGCGTACAGGCGCGCTACAACTGACGGGCCGGCTCGGCCAGCACGTAGTGCCAGACCTTGCTCACGATCATCCACCGGCCATCGAGACGTAGGAATGTCAGGTCGTCCGTGAACATCTTCGGCAGGACGGCATCCTGAACTCGGACATGCGCGGTCGTCGGAGACGCGACCTCGATCGAGATGACCCGATCGTGGCGCGGATCGTGGCGGCTGGCGGGTGACGGCCGGTTTCTGACGATGTTCATGTAGGTCGGCAGGTCCAGCTCGACGATCGGCGTGTCGGTGGCGCTGAAGAGGCGCACGTGAGGGTGCATCACCTTCTCGAAGAGCTCGGTGTCGCCGTTGTACAGGGCGTCGAAATACGAGTGAATCGCCTCGATCAGCTCATCGACGAGCTGCGTGCCCTCTGCCTTCGTCATCGCGCTTTTGGAGACGAAGATTCGGCTGACGCCTTCATCTCCTCATCAGCGATGTCCAGCCCATGGTCGAGCGCGCTGAGGAGCTGCTCCAGGTCGTTCTCGGAGATGATCAACGCCGGCGCAAGGAAGAGCGACGTCTGCTCGCCGCTCGTACCGATCAGCGCGCCTGCCTCGAGCGCCCGGCTCGCAACGCGTGATGCCAGCGGTGGATCGTCCGTGTCTGCGTACCAGGACCGCCAGTCGGGTCCATGCAGTTCGATGGTCCAGTGCAGCCCGCGGCCGTCGACACGAGCGACGCTCGGATGCCCCTCGGCGATGTCGAGCAGGTGCCTCTCCATGAACTTGTCGAGGGCCGCAACGCGCTCTACCAATCCGTCACGCTGGATCACCCTCACCAGCGCGCGAAGCGTGGCGACCATCATCGGATGGCCGCGGAACGTGCTGAACGTCTGCCACGTCTTGTCTTCGAGCTCATCCACCAGCCGCTGCGAAAGGATCACGGCGCCGGCGGGAGCTGCTCCGCCGCTCAGCGGCTTGCCCAGCGTGACGATGTCCGGCCTGCTCTCGGCTCCCTGGAACCCAAACCACCGGCCGGTCCTGCCGAACCCGGTTACGACCTCGTCCGCGATCCACAGCGCGCCAGCGCTCTTTGCCGCCTGCGCCACGCGATCCTGATACGCGGGGTCGTAGTAGATGCCCCCCTGCGTGTAATCCACGATGACGGCGGCAGCATCGGCCAGCAGCTTCTCGGCTCCGGCCAGGCGCTCCGACAACGGCGTGGCCTTCTGCCCGCCGTAGCGGGATCCAATCGGCGCCGGGAGAACCTTGACCTCGGCCGTGCGGGGCACGGGCATGGTGCCGCCGCTGTGGACCGCCAGCCCGCCGTGCCAGTGCGGCTGCACTGTGACGTCGCGCGACAGGCCAGTCATGCCGTGGTAGGCGCGCTCGCGCGTCGCGATGGCCGACCGTCCGGTGATCGCTTGGCTCAGGGACAGAGCGAGGTCGTTTGCCTCGCTGCCGCTGAGGAAGAAGCGCACGGCTCCGATCCACGACTCCTCGCCCTTGAAAGCGATATCGAAGAGGTCGCGCGCAGCTTCCTCGCGCTCGGCCCAAAGCCAGCCATCGTTGACCACCGGGCTGTTTGCAGCCTTGCGCGCAGCCTCGACCAGGTCGGGGTGTCGGTGGCCGAGGGGGCCGCCGGTGTTGCTGCCGTCGATGACGCGCCTGCCGTCGTCGAGCTCGAACCGAACGCCCTCACCGCCGACCACGCGCAGCGACTGCCGCTTGCCGGCATTGAACCTGGTTTCGAGTAGCCTGCCCACCCATCCTCCTATGTCGACTGTCGACAGATTGCCGCTGAATAGCTTAGCCCTGGAAGCGAAATTCGGTCAAGTCCGCGGGCTCACCACATGCTAAAGCCCTGGATCACGGCGCTCATCTCGCGTGAGATTTCGAACGCCTCGGCGACGCTCACCTCCTGGAACCTGAACGTGTCGCCCGGCTGCATCTGGAACATCCGCGAGACGTCCGGCGTGATGACGCACCCGATCTTCGCGTAGGCTCCCGTGCTCGGACAATCCCGGCCCATGCAGATGGGTTCAGTACCACCCGCGAGCTGGATGGCGCCAACCACGTTGCCGTCCTCGATGATGTCGGTCGGTCCGCTCCCGGTGTCGGACGTTCGCGGAATCGGCACGAGCTCCGGGATTGGTCCCTCGAGCCGGTACGCCATGCGATTGCTTCGCGTCGACACGGCATACGGCTCGGTGGTGAAGCTCGAGTAGCCGGCTTCACTGAAGTACTCGGCCTGGGGCCCGCGGACGAACCGGATTGCATCGTGCTGCCAAGGCCAGGCCACGAGGTCGCGCGGAGCTTCGCCGGCATCCGCCCGCCGGCCCTCCTCGAGCTGACTCAGGATGTCGCCCTTCTTCAGGGCCCTCCCGAAGTGGCCGCCAAGCCGTCCCGGGACGTAGGTCGAGCGGCTGCCGATGGCGATGGTTCCGTCGAAGCCGCCGGCGACGGCCAGGTAGCCAAAGCAGCCGGCTCGCGCCTTTCCGAAGCTGATGACCTCCCCCTCATGGACATCAACGGCGCGGCCCATCGCCGCCTCCTCCCCGTTGACCTGGAAGAGCATGTCCGCTCCTGCCACCGCGATCCTCGCCTCTCGGAGCATCGCGAAGCTCGCGCCAAGCAGCATCATTTCGAGGGTCGCGGCTGTGGGCTCGTTGCCCACGACCGCGTTGGCCAGCAGATGCGAATAGGCGTCGGCCGCTCCGCCAGTTGGGATGCCCAGCTCCAGGCAGCCGCGCCGGCCCGGGTCCTGGATCGTCGTGCTGAGTCCTGGCTTAAGAACCCTGAGGAGCTCCACCGCCCATCGCCTCCTCACCAACTGCCACCGTCATCACTGATTCCTCGATGTCGTATCGGTATCGACCCTCGCGCACCGCCTGCGCGACGTCGTCGTACTCCTCGCGTTTGACGCTTCGCAGGCGCAGCCGGTCGCCGGCCCGGAGCAGGATCGGCGACTCCTCGAACGGCGGCAGCACCGGATAAGCGCTGTAGGTCGGAACCGGCATCCGGCCAACCATTTGAAAGCCGCCCGGGCTCGGCACCGAATAGAGCGCGATACTGGAGCCGCCCAGCCCCACCGTCCCCTCCGGCGTCTTGGTTCGCGGAGTCGCGTACTTGGGTGCCGACAGGACGAGTTCCGGCTCGAGCCACATGCAGTTCGCCTGGCCAGGGATAAAGCTGATCATCCCCACGAAATGCGTCCCCGTCGACAGCCGGCGCACCGCCTCTTCGGGGGACAGGTCGTTGGCTTGTGCGACGAACTCGAGGTCTGGTCCGGCCGCACCTCCGTAAAGGACAGGAAGGGTTACCAGGCGCGACTCGAGCGTGACCGTCTCGGTTTCGACGACGCCGGCAAGGAAGGTGCCAAGCGCGCTTGAGAACTGGGATGGATTCGTCTTGTCTATGTCGTAGTGAATCAGGATGGAGCACCACGTTGGCACCGTCTCTACGATCAGCGGTGCGAGCTCAGACTCGAGCAGCCGGTGATTTAGGTCGATGACTCGAAGCACGTTGGCGAGGGTCACCGAGTCGCCGATGACCAGCAGTAGGTGCTGATCGCCGCACCATCTCTGCTCCGCCCTCACGACGTCGAGGTTTTGCTCGCGGCGCCCCAGTCAGCCGGGGCGCGTACCTCGATGCCTGCTTCCTCGATTCCCGATCGCAGGCCCCGCGCGTAGACGAGCGTGTCCTTTGAGTCGCCATGGAAGCACACGCTGTTCGCGGTCCAATCGATCATGCGACCAGAGCTGGTCCGCAGTCGCCCAGTCTCGAGTGCCACCACCACTCTCTCGATCGCCGCCTCCGGGGTTCCTCCGAGGGTGGAGATGTCGTAGCCGGGGATCTCGATTCCGTCGTCGTCGACGCAGCGGTCGGCGTAGACCTCCAGCGCCAGCGGGACACCCTTGTCCTCGGCGGCTCGAACCACCTCTGAGTTCCAGCTCGTGTAGAGGACCAGGTTGGGGTCGTACAGCGCCACCGCCTCGACGATTGCCAACGCCATCCGGCGGTCCTGCGCCGCCATGTCGTACAGGGCTCCGTGCGCCTTCACGTGCTGCATCGGGACCCCGACCACTTTGCACATCGCCGACATGGCGCCGACCTGGTACAGGACGTAGTTCGTGATGTCGCGCGAGCTGACATCAAGGTTGCGCCGGCCGAATCCAAGCAGGTCGGGAAAGCCCGGGTGCGCGCCGACCCTCACTTTGTGGCCCTTCGCGAGCTCGATTGTCTTGCGCATCGTGCTCGGATCGCCCGCATGGAAGCCGCAGCCGACGCTTGCGGAGGCGATGTGCGGAATGACCTCCTCGTCGCTACCCACCTTGAAGTTCCCATAGCTCTCGCCCAGATCGCAGCTGAGGTCGACGACCGTCATCTACCCGCCTCCATGAATCCGGTCCATCTCATGCAACCCGCTGAAAGGCTCGCAGCGAGCGCGCAATCGATTGAGGTTCAAGGTCGCGCGTGATGAATACGAGCCTTGCTTGATCGGTGCCGTAGCGGCCGGCCAGGTGTTCGGGCGGATAGATCAGGTGCTGCACGGCATTGATCGCAACCGCGCCCAGCCCCGACGCTTCGATGATGCCCTTCACCCTGAGCAGCTCCTGCCCATGGGCGTGCAGCAGCATGCTGAGCCAGACCCCGAAGGCGACCCAGTCCAGCGGCTTCTCGAACGTGAGGGAGAGACAAGCCGCCTCAGTGTGCTGGTGCTGGACCGCCATCGCCGTGTTGGCGCGACTCGTTGCCCGGGGCACCTGGCTCTGGCCGAACAGGGAGCGCGTGCCGCATTGGGTGGTTTCGATGCTCGCCGCCGGGTTGATGGTCGACAGAGCGCGCTTGAGCTCGGCAATGCGTCCACCATTAGCCAGGTCGGTCTTGCTGATCACGATCCGGTCGGCGATCTCGGCCTGCCTTTTGACCTCGGGATACCTCTCGAGCTGCTCCGCGCAGGCAAGCCCGTCGACGACGGCGATGATCGCCGCCGGCTCGAAGTGGTGGCGCAGCACAGGGTCGGTCGCGATAGCCATTGCGATCGGCGCCGGGTCGGCCAGGCCGCTGGTCTCGATCACTACTCCGCGTAGGCCGCCGAAGACTCCGCGCTCATGGTCGTCGAGCAGTCGGCGCAATGCGCCGAGCAGCTCCTCGCGCCGGTCGCAGCACGCGCAGCCACCCGCGATCAGCAGGCAGGCATCGCACGAGCCGGATGCCAGCTCCTGATCGAGACCGGTCTCGGCGAGCTCGTTGACAACCACGGCCACGCCGGTGCTTCGTCCGGAGTCCAGCACGCGCCGCAGGAAAGTGGTCTTGCCCGAGCCCAGAAAGCCCGTAAGCACGGTCAGCTCAAGCTGCGGCCGAAACCCCATCAGCAGTCGCCCGTCTCCAGCGCTGCAAGAAGTCGAGCATCCAGGGGATCCAGACGTTTTCCTGCCAGGCGGTCGGCCGCGGGCCAGATTTGGCCGAGATGCTGCACCACCTCCTGCCAGCCCTTCCCGTTGCCCAGGATGTAATTAGTGCTGCTGAGGTCCTCGTGGACGGACAGGTTATGGGCCCGCAGCACGCGGTTCAGCATCCGCGTCCTACGAAACCGGGCCTGACGCCGATTCGACTCTCCGGCAAAGCTGCAGATCTGCCCGCCCTGGACAATGCGCTCAGTCCAGTGGGGCTCGCCAACCAGGTCGCCGCACAACAAGCACATACGCGGACTACTTCTTTCCGAACGGATTGCGGTCGCGGAAGTCCTCGGTGATCTCCTCCATCGTCTGCCATCGCACGCCCTCGTGCTCGTTGATGTGGTCGATGAGGCGCTCCAGCATCAGCAGCACCTGCGGGCGGCCGCTGACGTCCGGGTGGATGGTGAGCGCGTAGACCGCATATTCCATCTCTCGGTACACCCAGTCAAACTCGTCCCGCCACATCTGCTCGATATGCCGCGGGTTGACGAAGCCGTGGCTATTAGGGGACTTCTTGATGAACATCATGGGCGGTAGGTCGTCGAGGTACCAGTTCGCGCCGATCTCCACCAGGTCGATCTCTTTGCCCCGCACGAGGGGCTTCATCCATCTGCTCGCGTCCTGGCTGTAGTCGATCTTCGTCCATGTGTCGCCGACACGTGAATAGAAAGGAGTGAAGTCGTTGTAGCCCTGGCTGTGGTCGTACCTGAAGCCGTGCTTTAGCAGCAGTTGTGCTGTAGCCGCGGACATCTCCCACCAGGGAGCGACGTAGCCGCGCGGCTTCTTCCCAGAGGTCTTCTCGATGAGGTCGACGCATCGGGCGAGGACGTCCTCCTCTTGCTTGGGCGTCATCGAGATGGGGTTCTCGTGCGAGTAGCCGTGCGCGCCGAGCTCGTGGCCTGCGTCGACCACCATCCGGATCTGCTCTGGGAAGGTGTCGATCGAGTGGCCTGGAACGAACCAACTCGTCTTGAGCTTGTACTTGTCGAAGAGCTTCAGCAGCCGGGGCGTTCCGACCTCGCCAGAGAACATTCCCCGCTGGATGTCTGAGGGCGAGTCCTCGCCTCCATAGGACCCCAGCCATCCGGCCACTGCGTCCACATCCACGCCAATCGCACAGAAGATCTCTTTCGCCATCAGTGCACTTCCTTTCGATAGACCAAGGCCGTCAGTCGCTGCCCGCAAGCCATCTTCCGCCGTCAACAACGAGCACGTGTCCGTTCACGTATCCGGCTTCGCCGCTTGCCAGATAGAGGAAGGCGGCCGCGACGTCGTCGCTGGTGCCCACCCTTCCGACTGGAACCAGGCCAGCTTGAGCCGCGACCCCTGCTGGTCCCAAAGAGTTCACAGGGTCGAGCGACTGCGGCGATTCCACAACACCTGGCGCAACCGCGTTCACAGTGATCCCTGACGGGCCAAGCTCGACCGCCAGGGTATTGACCAGGCCCACGATCCCAGCCTTGCTGGTCGCGTATGACGAGTGCTGAACCCACGCCTGAATCGGACCGGAGACCGAGGTCGTGACTAGCAGGCGGCCATAGCGCTGGGAACGCATGTGTGGGATCGCAGCACGGAAACATCGCCACACACCATTGAGGTTGACGTCCAGGATGAGGGACCAATCCCTCTCGTCGACCTCTTCGGGGACAGGCTCAATCCGGGCAATACCAGCGTTGGCGACCACGATGTCGAGGTGCCCGAACGCCTCCACCGCGCGGCCCACGAGGCGATCGATGTCGGCCTGCTTGCGAACGTCGACCTCGTCAACAACGACGGCCGCGCCGGCGGTCTCCGCGTCGCGGCGAACAGGCTCGATGTCATGCCCGTCGGGCGGATACCAGGCGAGAGCGAGATCGGCGCCGGCCAGCGCGAAGACTCGGGCGGTCGCGGCCCCAATGCCCGACGCCGCGCCGGTGATGAGCGCGGACCGGCCTGCCAGCGAGAAGTAGGCCATCTCTTTGCGCTTCATCTAGAACATCACGTCTCCGCCGTTTGGGCCGAGCACCTGGCCGACGTAGTAGCTCGAATCGTCGGAGGCCAGGAAAATCGCGGTGGGCACGACCTCGGCCACCTCCCCGAACCGGCCTATAGGCAGGTCCGCCAATTTGGATCGCTTCCACTCCTCGCTCTCACTGGCGAGCATGTCGGTGTTGATTGGGCCCGGAGCGATGGCATTGACCAGCACGTTGTTGCGCGCAACCTCGCGTGCAAGAGCCCTGGTGAAGCCGATTACTCCTGCCTTGCTGGCACTGTAGTGGGCCATCGTCCGGCCACCGATCTGGCCGAGCTGCGAGGCCATATTGATGATTCGCCCTCCTCCCTGGTCGATCATGTGCGGGAGCACGAACCGGGTGCAGGTGAAGGTCCCACGAAGGTTCACCTCCATTATCCGATCCCAATCCGCGAAGGGCATATCGGCAACCAGCGACTCCAGAACGATGCCGGCGTTATTGACCAGGATGTCGATCCGCCCGAGCGCGGCGAGGATCTGCTTTATGGCGCGATCAACCTCCGATTCGCTGGAGACGTCGGCCCGGATGTAGAGGCCGTGGCGTCCCGCCTTCGTGATGGCGTCGAGAAGTGATGCAGCGTCTGCCTCCGGCCGCAGATCCATGACCGCAACGTCCGCGCCCTCATCCGCATAGCCCAGCGCGATGCCGCGGCCGATGCCCCGCAGGCCGCCTGTGACCACGGCTGCCTTGGAGGCGAGCCTGCCGGCGCCTGAGCTCAACCCAGCGCACCTCCGCCCGAGATGGACGCAGCGGAGACGACCATCATTCCGCGCGCGGATGGTCCCATTTCGAAGGTCTTGGCGATCGTCGCTCTGCTCGCGCCGGCCATCAGGAGCAGGTGTAGGAGCACGCGGGCGTGAATGGCATCGTAGGCGTCGGCGAAGATCAGCTTGCGCGCAAGGAGGTCCATCTCGCCGCCGGGGTAGGCGTAGGTCTGGTGCAGCATGTCGCCGGCGAACGTGCGCGAAGCGACGACGACCGGGATGCGCTCATTGAGGCGCTGCAGCTTCGGGACGAGGCGGGCTGGCACGTGGCCCCCGCCGAATGCGGCGACGACGACTCCCCGGTATGGCGCAGTGGCCCCATCCGACAACAGGGATCCGTCGTCGTCGAAGACGATCGGAACCAGGCCGACCTTGATTGCCTCTACCGGGGCCGGCAGCTCTATGAGGATCCGGCCGGGCAACCGAAGAAGCAGTCGCACCCTGTCCTCGACTATGTATCCAACCGGACCCGTCAGCGGCGAGCCAATGGTGGCCGGCGAGGTGGCGTGTCTTTTCTTCACGAATCGCGCAGCGTGGATCTCGTCGTTGAACAGCACCAGAGCTCCGTATCCATGCGCTTCGGCGCTGACCGCCACGCGAACGGCACCCAGGAGGTTGGCCGCGCCGTCGGATCCGGGCCGGCTCGAGTTTCGCATCGCGCCGGTCAAGACGATCGGCAGCTCCGACGGAAGAAGAAGGTCCAACACGAAGGCCATCTCCTCGAGCGTATCGGTGCCTAGCGTCACAACAATCCCCTGCGCGCCTCGCACGATCTCGAGCTGGATGGCGGTGACGAGCTCGAGCGCGTCCTGCATGGTGAGGTCGCCTGACGGGACCTGCCTGAATGACTGGACGCTCAGATTTGCAATCGAGTCAAGGCCTGGAACAGCAGCCAGCAGGTCCTTACCGGAGAGGCTGACGCGCGCTCCTTCCGTTCCTGTTCGGGTCGCGCTCGCGATCGTGCCTCCGAGGGCGAACAGTGAGATGGCCGGATGCTGGATTTTCCCCACCTTCAGCGCCACCCCGGAAAACGGCTGCCGGTCTCTGTCGAATCTAAGGGGCCGGGCGGCGGCTATCCGTGCGCCGCCGCCCGGCCGAGGAAATCATTGAGCCTTGCCTTCACCTGGCGCCGCGGCGATCGGCTTGATCGTCCAGAAGTCCGACTTGCTTACCGCGCGAGCGATGAGCGCTGCGGGTATCCCTATCAGGATAAAGATCACGGTCGGGATCTGGATGTTGGCGGGAGCGGAGATCAGGCCCGCCGCAACGATATAGATAAGGAAGATGGCTCCCGCCATGGGCAGGATGCCGGCGTAGAAGAGCTGCGACGTCGAGTCCCCCAACGTGCGCCGGTAATACCAGACGCAGACCAGGGCCACGATGATGTAGAGGACGGCATAGAGGTAGCCCGCGGTCGAGGTCACGGCCACGAGCACAGTGGCGACGGCTGAGTTGGCCAGGTAGAAGATGAACAGAACCATCGGGATGGAGGCCGCGACGACCAGTCCGACCCACGGAGTCTGGGCCTTCGTGAGCTTGGCAAAGACCCGGGGGAGCAGGCTCTCTCTGGCCATGCCGAATGCCACCCGACTCCATGCGTTCAGCTGAGCCTGCACAACCGCGACCAGTGATGCAATGACGGCCAGACTCACGAAGACATCCAACGGATGCGGCAGGACGATCGCCGCCGCGTACGCAAGGAGGTTGCCGGAGTGGGCGACGAGGTCCTTGCTCGACGCAAGCCCCTGGACGCCCCAGATCAGGAAGATGAACCAGACGGTGCAGAAGACCACGCAGATGATTGCGGAGCGGCCTGGATCCCTGTGCGCCGATTTCTGCTCTTCGCCCAGGTACACGGCGGCTTCCCACCCGCCGAACATGAATACCGCGATGACGATGCCGGACACGATGCCGCTGAGGCCGGTGGGGGAAGCGGTTGGCGAGAACCAGGACAGGGAGGGAACGCTTGTGCCAGCGTGGCCCGTGAATTCCGCCCAGTAGACGAGGATCCCGAAGACCAGCATGATTCCGTACTCGATCCACAGGATGTAGGTCTGAAACCGGATGGCTGCTCGGATGCCGATGATTGCGACCGCGCAAACCACAGCCATGACCGCGAGCGAGGTGAGGTATCCCAAAAACGCGTTCGCGGCCAGGTCTGAGGAAAAAATCCCCAAGAGATATGGACCCATGAGGGAGATGTTCGCGATGTTTGAGACCGTGGACTCGAGGATCAGCAGAATGCCGGCCGCGAAGCCGAGGATCGGCATCACCGCGCGGGCGATCCACATCACCTGCGCCGCCGGAGTGGGCTGCCACAGATTCAGTCGGTGATACGCGAGAGCGATGCACAGCATCGCCGCGCCCACGATGATGATGAGCAGGGGCGTGGCCAGCCCGGACACAGCGATGATCGCGCCGAGCGTCAGCGCGACAGCCGCCGAGGGGGCAACGTTCGTGACCGCGGCGATGAAGTCCCCCCACAGGCCAACTGCACCTTCCCTGAGATGAGGCCGACCCACCGTTGTGGCTCCACCGGTTGTTTGCCCCATAACCCCTCCTTACGATCAGCTCATGACAGGCGCCGACTGTCGACAGTATCCTGAATCATTCAAGTGAAGTCAAGGAAGCTCACCGTCTCGGTTCGGGGCAAGTCGGGGCCCAGCACTCCTGGCCGAAAAGCGAGGACAGGAGCACGCCTTCCGCGCATCAATCACCGTCGCCTTGTCGACGTGGCGTACGAGGAGCTGCGTAAGCGGATTGTCAGCGGGGACTTTCCGATGGGTTCTCGCCTCAATGAGGTCCACCTGGCGTCCGACCTTGGCGTGAGCCGAGCGCCGGTTCGCGAGGCGGTGCGGCGGCTTTCTGAAGAGGGCCTCGTTGTGGAGCGACCCCATCAGGGCGCCGTCGTACGGGAGCTCGATGCCGCAGCCATTATCGACCTGTATAACGTGCGAGCCGCCATCGAACCTTTAACCATCCGCTTGGCCACGAGGCGTGGAATTGACACTCGCCCGCTTCGTGTACTGGTTGACCGGATGGCTGCCGCAGCGCGGTCAGGTGACTATTCCCTCGTCGCCCGCCACGAGCTGGACTTCCACTCGATCATCTGCCACAACTCCGGGAACCAGATCCTTATCGGCATCTTTCGCGGTCTGGAGGGCCTCGTGCTGATGGGTCTCGCGCTGGACGATTCCGGCTACCCGGACCTGGCGGAGGTGGCCCGCGAGCATGAACCTCTGATCGACGTCATCGAATCGGGCGACGAAAATGCTGCCGCTACAGCCATGGCTGCGCATGTCCTCTCGAACGTCGGCTACCTCATCCAGCGCTTAGGCGGCAATCCTGAGGATCTAGTTCCCGCAAGAAGTTGAGGCGGGGGCCCGCTGCGGCCCATTTGGAGACGAACAAATCAAGGTTGAGAAGCTGCGTGGGGTTGTCTCGGCGATCGTCACTCCGTTCGCGAAGGACGGGTCGGTCGACTACGCGACTGTCGAAAAGCTTGCCCACATGCTGGTTGAGGGTGGCGTGCATGGAATCATGGCAACCGGCGGCACGGGGGAGTTTCCGCATCTCTCGGACGACGAGCGTGTGATGACAACCAAAGCAATCGTCGCCGGGGCTGCCGGGCGGGTGCCAGTGTTTGCCAACACGTCAGCGTGCGCAACCCACGACGCGGTGCGGTTGTCGTTGCAGGCGGCCGAGGTTGGCGCTGACGCGATCATCTCGGTCCCTCCCTACTACTTCCCGCTGTCAGAGCCGGCTCTGTTCAGCTTCTTCACGGTGCTGGCCGACCGCTCGCCCCTTCCCCTGTTCATCTACAACAATCCCGGGTACACAGGGAATCCGTTAAGCCCGTCGCTGCTGGTCGAGCTGCTCCAGCATCCGAACATCGCAGGCTTGAAGCAGAGCGAGTCCGACCTTGGCCATTTTGTCGAGGTTGTGTACCAAATACGGAGCGCCCGACGGCTCGACAAGTGCCTGATGACGGGCATCGACAGCCAGCTGTGCGCGAGCCTGGCAACGGGCGGTGACGGGATTTTCTCGACTGCGGCCGGGATCGTTCCCAAGCAAGTCGTGGAGATATTCAATCTGGCCACAGCCGGCGACTTCAAAGCCGCGCAGCTAGCACAACTCCGCCTGCAACCGTTGAACCGATTCCTTGAGTACGAGCCAGGCTATGTGGCGCCGGCAAAAGAGGCACTGCGAATGCTGGGCTGGGAGGTGGGAACTCCCCGAGCACCTCTCCCCAACCTAACCGACGATGAAAGGACACGCTTGCAGCGAGCCCTATCCGACGTCGGAGTGCTACCTCAGGTTGAAAGTCGCTCTACGTAGGTCTCCGGCCTCAAAGGGGCATCGCGTCGCGACGTCCAGATGCGATCGAGCCGTGGCATCAACCTCCCGGCCGAGAGACGAAAATCGCGGCACACATAAAAGAGGACGCGAAACCCCGCCGCTGACAGCAGCAAGCTATCGACAGCATCCGCGGCTGCGACCGCAAATACCGAGAACGCCCGAGGCTGCTTATGGCCGTCTGACGATAGTGAACACTTCTCCACAGCAAGCCAGCCGATCACTCACCAAGCCGTGCAGTCAGTGACCGCATGCTGTCACCCAAACGCGAAGCGATCCTTAGATTTGAGATCGAGTAGCCGCGACGTCGAGCACTATCTTGCACCGATTTAGGGGCACTGTTGCTGTACGGTTGCTGCAATTTCCGCCGAGCGCGTCGCTTAAGCTCGACTTCGTAGTCAGGTTTGGCTCCGGACCAGGGATTCGAACCCTGAACCTTGCGGTTAGCAGATCGCTGCGCCCCGTTCGGAAATGGCGGCTTGAGATCGCATAGTGCCGCTGAGTGCCGTTATTTGCCATGGTTTATCGTCGGCGTTGCTGTACGGAGGCCTCACGCGGCCGGCCTACTCCCTAAAGATGTGCAGAAGCCTCGGTTATGGCTTGCGTTTGAAATCCGAGTCGTCAAACACGCAGCCACAGTTCGAGGCACCGGCCAAGCGCGGGCTCGCTTACCCCAGGGGGCTGCCGAAGCGCTCCGCTGACACCACCTGATCGAAGGGGTTGCGCTTTTTCTTGCCGATCACCTTTCGTTTCGGATAACCGAATGGAATGACCGCCAGAACGTCGTAAGTATCGGGCAGCCCGAACTCCTGTCGCACGTTCTCCAGACCGGTGAGACCCGTCCAGTTCGAGCCGACGCCGTCGCCCCAGGCGACCAGCATCATCGATTGGACGGCTCGGCTCGCGTCAGAGACTCCCGACTTGCTGCCCTTCTCATAAGCGACGATGACCGCTGCGGCGGCGTTCGCTGTGTAGGGACCCGTCCGGACCAGCAACCCGAGCTTGTGGAGTGCCTCGCGCTTGCGGACCACCACGAAGTGCCAGGGCTGGCGATTGCCTGCGCTCGCCGTAAGGTGAGCAGCCTCGACGATCCGTCTGATCGCGTCCTCCGGCACCTCTTTGTCCTGATACTCACGGACCGCCATGATCGTGCGCGCCACTTCGAAAACCTGGTTCGGCATGCGCTCATTGTCTTAGGTTTACGCCCCGAGACGGAGTGCATGCCCTAGCCACGAGTGAGCTAGCGCGCTTCTTGGACCGCACTGGCGCCACATATAAAAGACGCGTGGGAGGAGGCTTGGGTTTCCAAGGCCCGCAAACGGTTTTGAAGACCGCGGGCCTGGCGTCCAGGGCCGTCCGCCAATGTGCGCTCGAGTTCAGTCGGAGGCATCGTTAGTCCGGGGTCGTCCGCCCGTGTTCCTTTTGATCCGCCGGCTTGGCTGTCATCTTGGCTGTCTAAAGCGTGGCAGGGGAACTCTTAATCCCAAGGTTCAGGCTTCGACTCCCTGCGCGAGCACTGCAAATCAAGCGGTGGTCTGGCCATCAAAGAAGACGGACAAACTCTGGACGAGTGATTTCCGGGAGGATAGTGCGAAATGAGTGATCACTCGCGCATATCCAAGCTGATGGTCGCGATTGCTGTCGCGCTTTTGGCGAGCGCCTGCACGGCCCCGCCGACCGCGGCACCGGGTCCGACGCCGCAGGCGATGCCCTTGGGGGAGGTGGATCTGAAGCCCGGGACGTACGCCTTCACGTTTCCACTGCTTGACGCCCCTGGAAAGCCGTTCCCCAAGGTCGTGATCACAGTGCCGGATGGTTGGAGGAGCTACAAGAGCTTTGTGGTCCAGAGCCTAGTCGACACGCCGCGCGAACTAGGTGTGTCCTTCTGGAACGTGGTCGACGTCTACGCAAATGGGTGCCACTGGCTCGGCCCAAGGGTCCACCCGGGGCCGACGGTGGACGAGCTCGCGGCGGTGCTCGCTGCGCGACCGTTGCGCAATGCGACGACGCCGGTGGCGGTCACCCTCGGCGGATATCACGGGAAGTACCTGGAGTGGTCCGTCCCGGTTGACATCAATTTCTCGGACTGCGATGGAGCCTTCTTCAGAAGCTGGACCGGCGATGGAACGGGCGGAACGGATCGTTACCAGCAGGCTCCAGGCCAGGTCGACCGATTGTGGATCCTCAACGTCGAGGGCCGGCGGCTGGTGATCGACGCGAATTACGGGCCTGGCGCTTCCGAGCTGGACCAGGTGGAGCTGGGGAAGGTCGTCGATTCGATCGCTTTCAAGCCCTGACGACACCACCTGGGTCAAGAATGTCGGTTCGGAGCGCCTTAGTCGGGGGCCCGGATTTGAACCCGGGGCCTCACGGTCCCGAGCCGTGTCGGTGGCGTGTCCTCGAGTATCCCGTCGGGTCCGCACATGTCCGCCTGAACTCAAATTGCCGTGCCTTGGTGTCCCTCCGTGTCCTCCTAGATCCGCCTAGTGCCGCGAATCTGTGCCCCGGCTGTGCCCCGGCGAGTACATCAAAAGGCGGGGACCGGCGACCACCTCGCACCAGGAAATGGCATTACATGGGCATTCGTTGACACAGTTCAATGCGTTGACCTTGTGGGCCGCGGTGGACTCGAACCACCTACCTCCGCGGTACCACTTGGCTGAGCGGTGTGCAAACAGCGTCGTCCCGATTTAGTGGACTGAGCGCCATTGCGGCTGTTATCAGGCGTGTACCGACGAACCGCCGAAACGACGAAACGACGGGGTTCGTGTTCGACCCTGACGATCGTGCACCGATGGGAAGGCTGAACTATAGAACCAGGGCGGCAACCCACATAGTGCCGAGCAGCTGGGCAAACCGATCGTCCGACAAGCCCCGTTCCTCGACAAGACGGTGCCATAGCGCACCGTCCAGGGTCGCCGCGAGTAGGTCCTTGCACTCGCGCTCACTGACCGCTAGTTGGCCGGTAGCGGCGGCGGCCCGCGCGTAATGCCCGGCCGCATCAAGTCGCCTCTCGTCGAACTCGGCGAGCATCGCAGCAGCGGCGGGTTCGCTTGTGGCCGCTCCCTGCAGCGCGCGGAACAAGGGGGTGATGCGCCGGAACAGAGGTGTAACGACGACGGCGTGGGCTCGAAGTCGGGTTGCGAGGTCGGGTTCGGCTAGCACAGCACGGATCTCTGGCCGGTCCAGGAGCCGGATGTCCTCATCGTCGCCTCGAACGGTGGCGTACCACACCTGTCGCAGGAGCGTGGGCTTGTTGCGATACGCCCCGTAGACGGTTTCAACTGCCACACCCGCGGTGTTGGCAACCTCGGCGATCGTGGTCCGCCCGTAGCCTGGGGTGACAAACAGCTCGTGTGCCGCCCGAATGATCCGCTGCCGCGTCTCACTTGCCTGTTCGCGACGCCGCGTGGACCGGTATCGCCTCTTGACTTTTGCCTTCATTGGATACAAGCTCCCCGTATTGAGCACAGTCTAGCTGTATCGGAGGAGTTTGGGGTGAAGAACATGAGCGACGTTGATGACTTTCTGTCTGCAGTCTTGCCAAGGCAACGCCACGCCGATACAGAGATTCATAACGGAAACGCGGGACCTCGAAAGAATCTGTGGTCTCACCAAGATCCGGTTACTGTCCTGGGGGCTGCAAAAACGGTGAGCGGCTGGCCTGAGGTGGAAGGCCTCTTCGATTGGCTGGCGTCTAACTTTTCGAACTGCATTTCGTATGACTTGGATGTCATGGCCGCCGGCGTGAGTGGCGACCTGGGTTATGTCGTCGGCACAGAGCACACAACTGCATCGGTCGGTGGCGAGGCGCCAGTCCCGTATGCGCTTCGAGTCACGTTGATCTTCCGGCGCGAGGGCGGCGAATGGGAGGAAGTTCACAGGCATGCCGACCCAATGCCGGGCGTCCAGTCCACGCTCGAGCAATTGGGTCGATTCAAGTAGCCGATGCAACGGGCTGGACGATAGGAAAACCAATTGGTGGGCCGCGGTGGACTCGAACCATCTGCCTCCCCGGTATTCGCATCGAGCGCTCCGCGGGAGGCTTAGGTGAAAAGCGGGTCCAAACCGCCCCCGGCCATCTGGCTGGTCAAAACTACCTGGACGGGTTAAGTTCTACCGGGGCAACATGGTCCACAACCGCAGCGAAATAACCCTTGACCCCGTCCATCTAAGCGCAGCCCTGACGTGCGCTTGCGGCTGGAATGTTTCCGTTCTAGCCCCAGACAAAACTCGCGCAGGGTTCTACCTGAATGCTGCGTGGTCGTGGCACATCGCATTGGTCAGACAGTCCATGACGGGAGACGAGATCCAAGCCCGTCAACGACTTTATCGGACGCGCTGGCCAGATCATTTTCCGCCGTGGAGTTTCGAATTCAGGTGGGGACAGGCAGCCCACGACGAAGATGGTTGCAGTGTCATATGCAGTCCACCGTCGCACGCCACCCTTGGTTATCGCTATGAGCGATTCACCGGATGGTGGCCAGCCGCGGACAAACGCTCGGAGTTCCAGGTCACTACCGATTGGTATGGGGCTGTTTACTGCATCTACTCGCCAGCGCGCATTGTGTCTGTCGAGCGGGCGTACGACCCACCTGCCGACGACGATTGGACCCCTTATACCGTCCACTGGATTCGTTTGCCGCTAGAGCCACAGAGTCGCTCGACTGGACCTGTGGCGAACAAAGGCGGTGGATACGTCTGGTGGCACTGCAGTCAGGGGCACATGAGGATGCTCTGTCGTGACCAGCCAGGCTGTGAGATCTGCAAGAGGCGGATGGAACGGGGCTGACTCCAAGTTCTAGGAGCAACGTAGTGGGCCGCGGTTTCCGTAACGCGAACCAAGAGCTCGCCATTGTCGGGAAACCAATCACGATCTGACCGCGACCTGATGCAATCTTGAGCCGTCTAGGGTGGCGCAGACCCCCGTCACAGCCGTT
>Ga0137377_10000421_pt1 | contig 25290 bp, 21 predicted proteins | sample SagtaG_22_FD_104815 | JGI IMG/M metagenome (GOLD analysis project Ga0137377, IMG submission 104815) | Vadose zone soil microbial communities from Sagehorn Ranch, Mendocino, California, USA - Sage2_L_40_16 metaG | ecosystem: Environmental > Terrestrial > Soil > Vadose zone | place: USA... | reverse complement strand
CTGGCCGAGCGGTGGCCCGACGCCACGGTGCTCGGGGTGGACTCCTCGGAGGCGATGCTCGCCGACGCCGCGTCCCGGGCCACGGCCCGGCTGGGCTTCCGGCTGGGCAGGATCGAGGACTGGGCCCCGCAGCGGCCGGTTGACGTGCTGGTGTCGAACGCGGCGCTGCACTGGGTGCCCGACCATGCGGCGCACCTGCCGCGGTTGGTGCGGGCGGTCGCGCCCGGCGGGTGGCTGGCCTTCCAGGTGCCCGGCAACGCGGACGCGCCGTCGCACACCCTGCTGACCGAGCTGCGGCGGTCGCCGCGCTGGCGGGATCGGCTCGGTGCCGGCGCGGGCAGGTGGCCGGACGTGCTCGACCCCGCGGGCTACGTGGACCTGCTGGCCCGGCTCGGCTGCGCGGTCGACGCCTGGGAGACGACGTACGCGCACGTGCTGCAAGGGCCGGACCCGGTGCTGGAGTGGGTACGCGGTACCGCGCTGCGACCGGTGCTCGCCGCGCTGTCCCGGTCCGAGGCCGAGGACTTCGAGGCCGAGTACGCCGCGGCGCTGCGGGCCGCCTACCCGGCCGCTCCGTACGGGAGCGTCGTCCCGTTCCGCAGGGTCTTCGTCGTCGCGCACCTGGAGCCGCCGGGACGACCGCCGAGCGGCTGAGGATGCCCGGTCACGACTTCGGCGGAGCCGCGGCCTTCGCCGTCCGCCTCGCCGCCGCTTTCCTGGCGGGAGCCTTCTTCGCGGCGGCCTTCCTCGGCGGCGCCTTCTTCGCCGGACCGCGGGCGCGGCGCTCGGCGAGCAGTTCGGCGGCGCGTTCGATGGTGACCTCCTCGACCCCGTCGCCCTTGCGGAGGCTCGCGTTGGTCTCCCCGTCCGTGACGTACGGCCCGAAGCGGCCCTGCCGCACCACCACCGGCTTGCCGCTGGCGGGGTCCTCGCCGAGCTCCCGCAGCGGTTCTGCGGGCGTCGCCGCCTGGCGGCCGCGAGTCTTCGGCTGGGCGAGCAGCGCGAGCGCCTCGTCCAGTGACACGGTGAACAGTTGCTCCTCGCGCTCCAGCGACCGCGACTCCTTCCCCTGCTTGATGTACGGCCCGTACCGCCCGTTCTGCGCGGTGACCTCCTCCCCGTCCGGCCCGGGGCCGAGCACGCGCGGCAGCGTCAGCAGCCGCAGCGCGTCGTCGAGGCTCACCGTCTCGGGCGACATCGACGCGAACAGGCTCGCCCTCCTGTCCCCGGACGACGCGTACGGCCCGTACCGGCCGGTGCGCACCACCACGTCGAGCCCGGTGGCCGGATCCACGCCGAGCATGCGCTCGCCGGTCGGCGCCGAGAACAGCTGCTCGATCTTCTCCGGGGTCAGCTCGTCCGGCGGCAGGTCCTCGGGCAGGCTGGCGCGCTCGCCGTCCCCGCGCTCCAGGTAGGGCCCGTAGCGGCCGACCCGGACCAGCACCCCGTCGGCCAGCGGGATCGAGTTGATGCCACGGGCGTCGATGTCGGCGAGCCGCTCGGCCACGAGGCGCTTGAGCCCGCCCGCGCGGGCGATCCCGCCCTCCTTGCCCGCCTGCGAGCCGAAGTAGAAGCGGGTCAGCCAGTCGACCGACCGCAGGCCGCCGCCGGCGATGTCGTCGAGGTCCTCCTCGACCGACGCGGTGAAGCCGTAGTCGACCAGCCGGGTGAAGTGCTGCTCGAGAAGGTTGACTACGGCGAACGCGATCCAGGACGGGACGAGCGCGGTGCCCTTCTTCCAGACGTACCCGCGGTCCTGGATCGTCTGCATGATCGACGCGTACGTCGACGGACGGCCGATCCCGAGCTCCTCCATGGCCTTGACCAGGCTCGGCTCGGTGTAGCGCGCCGGCGGCGTCGTGGTGTGGCCGTGCGGCTCCAGCGCCTCCACGTCGAGCGGCTGGTCCCGCAGCAGCCGCGGCAGGCGCTTCTCGCTGTCGTCGCGGTCGCCGGAGCCCTCGTCCAGGCTCTCCACGTACGCCCGGAGGAAGCCGGGGAAGGTGATGGTCTTGCCGGTCGCCGCGAACTCGGCCCGCTCGCCGGCGCTGCTCGTGCCGGCGAGCCGGACCGAGACGCTGGTGCCGACCGCGTCGGCCATCTGGGACGCCAGCGTGCGCTGCCAGATCAGCTCGTAGAGCCGGAACTCGTCCGTCGACAGGTCGTTGGCGACCGCGCCCGGCGTGCGGAAGCTGTCGCCCGCCGGGCGGATGGCCTCGTGCGCCTCCTGCGCGTTCTTCACCTTGCGGACGTAGCGTCTGGGCTCCGGCGGGACGAACTCGTCGCCATAGAGCTCGCGGGCCTGCCGCCGTGCCGCGGACAGCGCGCTCTCGGACAGGTTCGTCGAGTCGGTCCGCATGTAGGTGATGTAGCCGTTCTCGTACAGCCGCTGCGCCGTGCGCATCGTCCGCTCGGTGGAGAAGCGCAGCTTGCGACCGGCCTCCTGTTGCAGGGTGCTGGTCATGAACGGCGGGTAGGGCCGGCGCCGGTAGGGCTTCTCCTCGACCCGGCTGACCGTGAAGGCGGCGCCGGCGAGCCGCGCCGCGAGGCCGCGGGCCCCGGGCTCGTCGAGGTGGACCACGTCGCCACGGGCCCGGCCGGTCGCGGGGTCGAAGTCGCGGCCGGTGGCGATGCGTTCGCCGTCCACCGCGACGAGCGTCGCCGGGAACGATCGCGGTTCGGCCTCCGCCGCCGGCTCGCGGGTGGCGAAGGTGCCGTCGACGTCCCAGTAGTCCGCCGCGTGAAAGCGCATCCGCGCCCGCTCGCGCTCCACGACGATGCGGGTCGCCACCGACTGCACCCGGCCCGCCGAGAGCTTCGGCATGACCTTCTTCCACAGCACGGGGCTGACCTCGTAGCCGTAGAGGCGGTCGAGGATGCGTCGCGTCTCCTGGGCGTCGACCAGGTGGGAGTCGATGTCTCGGGTGTTCTCCACCGCGCGCCGGATCGCCTGCGGGGTGATCTCGTGGAAGACCATCCGCCTGATCGGCACCTGCGGCTTGAGGGTCTGCACCAGGTGCCACGCGATGGCCTCGCCCTCGCGGTCCTCGTCCGTCGCGAGGTAGAGCTCGCTGGCGTTGCGCAGCAGGTCGCGCAGCTTGGTGACCTGCTGGCGGCGGTCCGGGCTGACCACGTACAGCGGCTCGAACCCGTGGTCGACGTCAACGCCGAGCCGCGCCCACGGCTCGCCCTTGTACTTCGCGGGCACGTCCGCCGCGTTGCGCGGCAGGTCACGGATGTGGCCGATGCTGGACTCCACCACGTACCCGTCGCCGAGGTAACCGGAGATCGTCCGCGCCTTCGCCGGCGATTCGACGATCACCAACCGCAGGCCGTCCCGGGACGCTCGGGACCGGCCGCGGCGGGCGGGCGTCGCGGGGGCTTCGGTGTCGATCGTGGTCACGGTGCTCCAGGTCTGATTCATGCTCGGGTGGTTGGGCTGGCGAGGTGCTCCCGCGCGCAGTGTGCTGGGTTCCCTCGGCCCTCTGTCAAACCGACGGAACGGTCCGTCCACTCCCGCCGTTCCCGGCTCACGCTCATCCACTCCCGCCACCGCCGTCCGGATCGGGCTCGTCCGCCCTGGCCAGGGCCTCCAGCAGCAGCACCGCGGACAGGTGGGTGGACAGGCTGGGATCGCCCGCGCCCGGGCGATTCCAGTCGGGACCGACCGGCTCCCCGCCCGCCGCCGCCACCGCGTCACCGTTGCGCCTGAGGGCGGCGAGCACCCGCCGGCTGAGGTCGTCGTCGGGAGCGGCCATGACGAGCTCGCCGAGGTAGCGGGCGAGGATGCCCTTGAAGAGGCCGCCGTCGCCGGCGCCCTCCGCGGGCAGGATCCCGGAGCCGGGATCCACGAAGTGCTCGAGCACCGCGGTCGCTGTCCGCCGGGCCCGGTCCAGGTGGACGCGGTCGCCGGTGATGCGGAAGAGCTCCACCTCGGCTCCGACCACGGTCCCCTGGTTGTACGTGTAGAGCTCCCGGCTGGGCGCCGGGTCGGTCTGCGGGTGCACGCCGTCCCACACGAGGCCGGTGTCGGGGTCTACGAGGGTGGCCTGCTGCCAGTCCTCGATGCGACGAGCCCAGTGGAGGTCGCCCGGATCGCCGTCGCGGCGGTGCAACCGGGCGGCGAGGACGGCAGCGGGTGCGTTGGCCGGCGTGTTCGTGTACGTGTCGCCGCGGCGCCACACCACGCCGCCGTGGCGGCTGTCCCACCCCCCGCGGATGTCGCCCCACAGCTCGGCCACGGGTGCGGCGGTGTCGACGCCGGCGACCTCGTCCGCGCGCAGCAGCGCCAGCGCCATCCACGCCATGTCGTCGTAGTAATCGTTCGTGATGCTCCCGCCGCTTCGCCGCACGACGCCGGCCACGTGGGCGCGGACCCGCTCCCGTGCGCAGGGGTCCCCGGACCGGGCGACGGAGTCGACGCCCGCGTCGAGCGCATGCGCCTGCCACCAGTAGTGCCACTGCGGGCTCGGGAACGGCCGCCGTCGCGGGGCTGCGCGGTAGAGCCCGCGGCGGGAGTCCCAGAAGCTGTCCACCAGCACCCGCTGCGCCGACTCGGCCCGCTCGGACCAGCTCACGGCTCCCCCTCGGTCGGGGGCCGGCTGAGCGCGTCGGTTCGGCCGACGACGACCCGCGCGACGTTGCGCAGCGACTCGGAGCCGAGATCGAAGTAGTGCGAGTGGTCCCCACCGGACAGCCGCACCACCCATGGCACGCCCACTCCCGGGTCGGCCCGGATGCGGGTGGCGCCGAACCGCGCGTCGCCGGGGTCCGCGCCGAACGCTCCCAGGTCGGCGACGAGGTCGAACGGTGCCTCGCCGACGAAGACGTGGCGCTGCCCGTACCCGAGGTCGTCCACGTGGTCGGCCAGCACCCCGGGACTGCCGAGCAGCACCAGGTCGTCCGCCGGGATCGGCGCCGCGCACGCCGCCGCGCCGACGACCGTGCTGCCGTAGCTGTGCCCGACGAGCGTCACGTGCGGCGGCTCGCCGCCCTCGATCTCGCGGGACGCGGCGAGCGCGCGCAGGTCGGCGGTCAGCAACTGGCCGCCCCCTCTCGCCCGGGCGGCGAAGGGGACCTGCGCCAAGCCGGGCGCCGGGTAACCGACCCAGGCGATCGCAGCGCTCGGCTCGGCGGACTCACGGCCGGCCTGGTCCCGCAGCCGGACCGCCAACTCGACGGTACGAGCGATGCCGTGCGCCGCGTCCTGGCCCATTCCGGGCACGAGGACCGCGACGTGCCGGGCGTGATCGAGGTCCCCCACGCCGATCGCCACCCGACCGGCGCCCTGCAGGTCCAGCGTGAGCAGCCGGGCGGGCCGGCCATCGCGCTCGAGGGCGGCCAGTTGCCGCTCGGTGTCCTCGGCGACGAGCAGCATCGCCCGGACGGTGACGGCCCGCCGCAGGCCCGCCGGCCCGGCCGCCACAGCCGCGCCGAGCCGGCGGCACTCGGCGCGGAGCAGGTGCAACAGCCGGGTCAGCTGCAGCCGGTTGGCCGCGTCCCGGACTGCGGCCGGGAGGCCGGCGAGGCGCCCGACGGCAGCCGGCCGCTGCGTCAGCATGAGCTGGCGGAGGTGGGGCGGAAGGGCGGTCCACCACCGGGCGACACCGGCAGGAGTCTCGCCCGGAGCGGGCAGTGGCAGCTGGTCTCCGGACATGGCCGGAGCACCATGCGCGGCCGCGGCCAGCCCGGCGGCCACCCGCCGGTCGACGGCGACCGCCGCCGCGGTCGCTTCGGCGGACTCGCGCCCGGACTGCGGGATGGCCCGGGCGAGCCGAGCCGCTTCCGCCAGGCCTCCCAGGCCGAGCCGCACCGCGTCGGCGGCCTGCCGCAGCCGGCCGGCGAGCCGGCTCGCGATGACGGCAGCAAGCCGCAGCCGCGGTCGGGCGCGGTTCGCCGCCGGGCCGTCCCAGCCGGCCAGACCAGCCTCGGTCCGGCACAGCTGCTCGTACGCCCCGTCCAGGTCGTCGGCGAGCGTGAAGAGTCGTCTGACCTGCGCATGGCACGTGGCCACGTCCCAGGTCCTGATCGCCTCGGGCTGCAGTGTCACAGCGGTCGCCTCCCTGCCCGCTCAATGCCGGCGCTGACCTCATGCTCGACCGCCACGTACTCCGTCGCGGCCGCGCCCAGTGCGCCCGCGAGGACCGCGAGCTCCGCGGCGAAGGAGCGGACGGCGGCCACGAGCGACTCGCCAGCGAGCTCGGCGGCGGCGGCGGCCTGCGAGCCCGGCAGCGCGGCGGTGATCGCGGTGAACGCACGCCCGAGCTCGCCCGCCGCCTGCTCGGCCGTCCGCCGGTCCGCCGAGGCCGCGCGGGCGGCGCGCTCGAGGACCTCGGGGTCCACCTGCAACTGGGGCATGGCGGCGACAGTAGGGCGGCGGTGCGACAGGAGCGATCGGCGTTGCACAGGGGACAGATCCGTCCACAGATGGCGGTCGGCGGGTTGCGCCGGCGCAGCCCGTGTGTCGGTCAGGCAGGCCAGTCGTCGACCGCGGCGCCGTCCGGCGCCTCACCGACGTACTCGCGCAGCCGGGCCGACCGGCGCCGCCCGGTGACCCGGTACGCCGGACCGCCGGCCCGCGGCCCCAGGAAGGCGCCGGCCAGGCCGACGCCGGCCAGCGCTGCACCCGCCGGTTCCCAGACCGCCGGGTCGTGCGGGCTGAGCCGGAACAGGTAGCCGTGCCCGTCCCACCGCCCGGCGCCGATCGCCCACACTCGCAACCGCGGCCCGTCCAGGGCGAAGCGAGCCGGCGCCGACTTGACCGCGCCGCGCATCCAGCGCTCGGCCAGCGGGAGCAGCGCGCGGGTGAACGGCGTGCGCACCGACGTCACGCCGGGGTCGTCACCCGCAACCGCCTGGCCACGCAGCTCACGTGCGGCGTACGCAGCCAGCCCCTCGTCCACCCGCCAGGGCTGCTCGACCAGGACCGAGAGCCGGGCGGTGCCGACGAGCCGGACGACCTGCGCGACTCCGAGCAGCAGCCCTTCCAGGTCCTCCACCGCCGGCGGCCGAACCCCGGCGGTGAGGAAGGACAGCTGCCCCGGCACACCGCGGAGCGTAGGCGGATTCCGGTCGGCTGCGGACGCGGCGGTCCGGCTGTCGTGCGAACCGGCTCGGGTCGTCGTCAGACCCCGGTCGTCGCGGGCTCCGCGCCCACTGCCACCGAGCGCCGTTTGGACACGACGATCGCGGCCACGATGATCGCCGCGGCGAGCGCTGAGAACCCGATCCGCACGGCGTCGTTCTCGCTCGTACCGACGGTGAGCTGGACCACCGCCGGGGCGACCAGCAGCGACACCAGGTTCATGACCTTGAGCAACGGGTTCAGCGCCGGCCCCGCCGTGTCCTTGAACGGGTCGCCGACCGTGTCGCCGATGACGGTCGCCGCATGCGCCTCGCTCCCCTTGCCTCCGTAGGCACCGTCCTCGACCAGCTTCTTCGCGTTGTCCCACGCTCCCCCGGAGTTCGCCAGCAGGACCGCCATCAGCACGCCGGTGGCGATGGCCCCGGCCAGGTAGGAGCCGAGGGCGCCGGGGCCGAGACCGAAGCCGACCGCGATCGGGGCGAGGACCGCGAGCAGGCCCGGAGTCGCCAGTTCCCGCAGCGAGTCACGGGTGCAGATGTCGACGACCCGGCTGTAGTCGGGGCGTTCGGTGTAGTCCATGATCCCCGGCCTGGTCCGGAACTGCTCCCGTACCTCGAAGACGACCCGTCCGGCCGCCCGCGACACCGCGTTGACCGCGAGGCCGGTGAACAGGAAGACCACCGAGGCGCCGATGATCAGCCCGACCAGGTTAGTGGGGTCGGCGACGTTGAGGATCCCCAGGTACTGCAGGGACTTGAGGTCGCTGAGCCCTTCGTTCGGTGCCGCGTTCGCCTTCGTCACCGCGGCCAGGACGGTGTCGGTGAACGAGCCGAACAGCGCGGTGGCGGCGAGCACGGCGGTCGCGATGGCGATGCCCTTGGTGATCGCCTTGGTGGTGTTGCCGACCGCGTCGAGATCGGTCAGCACCTGCGCCGCCTCGCCGTGGATCTCGCCGGACATCTCCGCGATGCCCTGTGCGTTGTCGCTGACCGGCCCGAAGGTGTCCATCGAGACGATCACGCCGACGGTGGTGAGCAGGCCGGTGCCGGCCAGCGCGACGGCGAACAGCGAGACCACGATCGACCCGCCGCCGAGCAGGGCCGCACCGTAGACCGCGGCGCCGATGAGCAACGCGGAGTAGACGGCCGACTCGAGCCCGACCGCGAAGCCGGAGAGGATCACCGTGGCGGGACCGGTCAGCGAGGTGCGGCCGATGTCGCGTACCGGCCGCCGGGTGGTCTCGGTGAAGTAGCCGGTCAGCAACTGGATCGCCGCGGCCAGCACGAGGCCGATCACGACCGCGACGATCGCGATCAGCCGCGGGTCGCGGTCGCCGACCGCATCGATGACCGGCTTGCTGACGCCGTCCAGGTCGGAGATCCGACCGGGCAGGAAGATGAAGGCGGCGAGCACGACCAGGACCGCGGAGATCAGGGCCGAGGCGAAGAAGCCGCGGTTGATGGTGGCCAGGCCGCTGCGATCGGACGGGCGAGGGTCGGTGAGGAAGATCCCCACCACCGCGGTGAGCACGCCGATCGCCGGCACGACCAGCGGGAAGATCAGCCCTTCCGAGCCGAAGGCCGCCTTGCCGAGGATCAGCGCGGCGACCAGCGTGACCGCGTACGACTCGAACAGGTCTGCGGCCATCCCGGCGCAGTCCCCGACGTTGTCGCCGACGTTGTCGGCGATGGTCGCCGCGTTGCGCGGGTCGTCCTCGGGGATTCCGGCCTCCACCTTGCCGACCAGGTCGGCGCCGACGTCCGCAGCCTTGGTGAAGATCCCCCCGCCGACCCGCATGAACATCGCCAGCAGCGCGCCGCCGAAGCCGAAGCCCTCCAGCACCGTCGGCGCGTTCTGGTTGTAGAACAGCAGCACGACCGACGCGCCGAAAAGGCCGAGACCGACCGTGATCATCCCGCAGACGCCGCCCGTACGGAACGCGATGCGCATCGCATCCCGGCGACCCGAGTTGCGCGCGGCGGCCGCCACCCGGACATTTCCGCGGGTCGCCAGCGTCATTCCGAAGTAGCCGACCAGAGCCGAGAACGAGGCGCCGACAACGAAGAAGATCGACCGCCCGATCCGTACGCCGGTGCCTCCCTGGGTGACCGGGAGCAGCAGCAGCAGCAGGAAGACGATCAGGACGAACGCACTGAGCGTCTTGAACTGCCTGTTCAGGTACGCGCTCGCGCCCTCCTGGACCGCGCGCGCGATCTCCTGCATCCGTGGCGTGCCCACGTCGGCGCGCAGGACCTGGGTCGCCAGGTAGTAGGCGAACACGAGCGCGCCAAGAGCGATCGCGGCGATGACGACGACGACGACATAGTCGGCGCCCGCGATCTGAGGGGCCTCCGCCAGGGAATGCGGGAGCATGCGTCCTCCTGTTAGACGACGTTGGCGAACAGCCACAGGACGCCGGACGGCGGGTGGAGCTGGTCGTGTCGGGTGCGCGGAACGGGGGATACCCGCGGTCCCGCGCAGATCGCGCGGAGTTTACGGTAGCGACTCCTCCGCCCCAACCCGGGGTGCCTCGGTGCGACCGGGATCACAGGATCCGAATTCGTCGCTGCGGCTGCGCCCGCGGCCGCCGGCCGGTCAGCCGAGTGGCCAGGACATCGTCACCCGAGTTCCCCGGCCGTGAATGTCCGGGTCAACGGCCAGGTCCTGCACCACGGCGCCGAGCAGCGCGAGCCCCAGCGCGTCACCACTCGGATCAGCCCAGGGCGCCTGGCCGCCGATCCCGGCGGCCCAGCGCTGCGCCGCGCCTGGCCGGACCGGCGAGTCGGTCGCCGCCCGGTCCACGACCGCGACCTGGAAGCGGTCCCCCTCGAGGAACTCCACTGTGACCGCCTCGGACACCCGGTGCCGCTCGTGCAGCCGGACCGCGCGGGCGCAAGCCTCACCCACGGCGAGCCGGACCTCGTCCAGCAGCTCCTCGTCCACGCCGCAGCGGCGCGCCATGGCGGCGGCCACCAGCCGCGCGGTCCTGACGTGGGCCGCCCTCGGCGGCAGCCGGAGCGTGACGGTCGCGTCGGCGTCGGTATCGGCAGCGATCCCGACCACCTCGTCAGCCCGCCGACGAGCCGGCGAGCGCGTCGCCCACCGTCGAGTAGACGGTGAACACCTCGTCCAGGCCCGTGATCCGGAACAGCTTCAGCACGCGCTCCTGCGGACAGACCAGCGACAGGCTGCCGCCGACGTCCCGGGCCCTGTTCAGGCCCGCGACCAGCACGCCGAGCCCGGTGGAGTCGAGGAACTCGACCCCGGCGAGGTCGATGACCATCCGGTGCTGCCCGCCGTCGAGCAGGTCCGCGATCCGGTCCCGGAGCGCGGGGGCGGTATACACGTCGACCTCTCCGGACACCGCGAGCACGGTGTGGTCGCCCTCGGTACGGGTGTTCAACGTGAGGTCCACGACACACCTCCGCGTCACTGGTCAGGTCACCTCCGGCCCGCCGGCCGGAGACCTGCTTGGCACCGATCTAACCAAAGACGCTCGTGCAAGAGTGAGTGGCGTGGTTCGGACGCGCGTGCCGGAGATCGCTGCCCGACGAGGCCGCGACCTGCTCGACCGCGTGCTCGCCGGTACGCGCGGCGGACCGGTCACGCACGTGCACGAAGTCTCGGCACGCCCGGGGCGGCCGGCGAACTGGCCCGGGTGGACCCCGCAGTTGCTCATCGACCGGTTCGCGGCCCGGGGGATCAGCAGGCCGTGGGAGCACCAGGCGGAGGTCGCGTCCCTGGCCTGGTCCGGTCGCTCCGTGGTGGTGGCGACCGGCACCGCGTCCGGAAAGTCGCTGGCCTACCAGCTCCCCGTCCTGTCGGCCCTGCTCGCCGACGAGCGGGCCACGGCGCTCTACCTGGCGCCCACCAAGGCGCTCGCCGCCGACCAACTGCGGTCGTTGCGGTCGCTCGTGCTCACGACGGTGCGGGCCGGGACCTATGACGGCGACACGGCCGTGCCGGAGCGGGACTGGGTGCGCGCGCACTCCCGGCTGGTGCTGACCAACCCCGACATGCTCCACCGCGGGATCCTGCCGTCGCACTCGCGCTGGGCCGCCTTCCTGCGACGGCTGCGTTACGTGGTGATCGACGAGTGCCACACCTACCGGGGCGTCTTCGGGTCCCATGTCGCCCACGTGGTGCGGCGCCTGCGGCGGATCTGCGCTTCCTACGGCGCGTACCCCACCTTCGTGCTGGCGTCGGCCACGGTCGCCAGCCCTGCTGTGTCCGCCGGGCGGCTCACCGGCCTCGAGGTCGCCGAGGTGACCGAGGACGGCGCTCCACGCGGCGCGACGGCGTTCGCGCTGTGGGAGCCGCCGCTGACCGGCCTGCACGGCGAGCACGGCGCGCCGGTGCGGCGCGCCGCTGGGACCGAGGCCGCCCGGCTGCTCGCCGATCTGGTGGTGGAGCACGCCCGGGCGCTGGCGTTCGTGCGGTCCCGGCGGGGCGCCGAGGTCGTGGCTCTCTCCGCCCGCCGCCGGCTCGCGGACGCCGCCCCGGAGCTGGCGGACCGGGTGGCCGCCTACCGGGCCGGCTACCTCCCCGAGGAGCGCAGGGCGCTGGAGGCCGCGCTGGCCGACGGAGAGCTGCTCGGTGTCGCCGCCACCAACGCGCTCGAGCTCGGCGTCGACATCGCGGGCCTGGATGCCGTGGTGCTCGCCGGCTTCCCCGGCACGCTGGCCTCCCTGTGGCAGCAGGCCGGGAGGGCCGGCCGGGAGGGGCTCGGCGCGCTGGTGGTCTTCGTGGCCCGGGACGACCCGCTCGACACCTTCCTGGTGCACCATCCCGAGGCGATCTTCGGCCGTCCCGTCGAAGCGACCGTGTTGGACCCGGAGAACCCGTACGTTCTCGGGCCCCAGCTGTGCTGCGCGGCCGCGGAGCTCGCCCTCACCGAGGCCGACCTGCCGCTGTTCGGAGCGGCCGCGGCGGAGGCTGTCCTGCCGGATCTCGTCCGCCGCGGCCTGCTCCGGCACCGTCCGACGGGCTGGTACTGGACGGCCCGCCGGCGCCCGGACGTCGACCTCCGCGGGACCGGCGGCGAGCCGGTGCGCGTGGTCGAGTCCGACACCGGCCGGGTGCTGGGCACGGTGGACGCCTGGGCATCGCACTCGACCGTCCACCCCGGCGCCCTCTACCTGCACCAGGGCGTGTCCTATCTGGTGGACGAGCTGGATCTCGCCGAGGCGGTCGCCCTGGTGCACGAGGAGGAGCCCGACTGGTCCACGTCCGCCCGGGACACCACCGACATCCGGGTCGTGTCGACGCTGCGCCAGCGCGACCTGGGCGAGCTGACCGTGCACCACGGCACGGTCGACGTCACCAACCAGGTGGTGTCCTACCTGCGGCGTCGCCAGGTGACCGGTGAGGTCCTGGACGAGACGGCACTGGACATGCCGGCCCGTCACCTGCGTACCCGCGCCGTCTGGTACACGCTGTCCCCCGCTGCACTGGACGGGGCCGGCCTCGACCCGGCGGACGTACCCGGTGCGGCACATGCCGCCGAGCACGCGGCGATCGGCCTGCTCCCGCTCTTCGCGACCTGCGACCGGTGGGACATCGGAGGGGTGTCCACCGCACTGCATCCGGACACCGGCCGGATGACGGTGTTCGTGTACGACGGGCACCCCGGCGGAGCCGGCTTCGCGGCTCGCGGGTACGACACCGTCGAGGCCTGGCTGCGCGCGACCCGGGACGCGGTCGCGGCCTGCGAGTGTGAAACCGGCTGCCCGTCGTGCGTCCAGTCGCCGAAGTGCGGAAACGGCAACGAACCGCTGGACAAGCAGGGCGCGGTCCGCCTTCTTGACGCTGTCCTGGGCCGCCTCTCGGGCTGACCTGCCCACACCGTTGGCCGCCGGTCGGGCCGTTGCCGCCCACTCGGCGCATGCGAGGTGCTCCGATCGGGTAAGCCGAGGGAACGGACGTGGCACCAACCCGTCCGATGTTGGAAGGGAGCTGATCAACGTGGCGGTCCTGGGTCTCATCCTGCTCGCCGCCGCCGGCGTGCTCACCGCCGCCGTCGTCACCAGTAACACCGGCACGCTGTCCGTGGACCTGTGGAACGTCTCGGTCTCCAACGTCACGCTCGGCGTGGTCTTCGTTGCCGGCATGATCACCACCGTCCTGGCTGTCGTAGGCCTGGGTCTGCTGATGGGTGGGATGCGCCGCGGCCGGCGGATACGCCAGGAGCGGCGCGCCCTCCGTCGGGAGAACGAGCAGCTTGCGCAGCGGGCGGAGCCGACTGGTCCGGCAGACCAGTACGCCCGCCGCACCGCGCCTCCCCCGCCCGTCGTCCCCGCACCGTCACGCGACGGCGTCCAGGACACCCGCGTCGCCCCGCCTTCGGCACCGGCGCACGTTCCGCCCGCAAGCGGTGGCGTGCCAGCGACCGGAGGACCCGCCGGGACGCGTCCCGTCGAGGACGACACCACGGCGACGGACGCGTCGCGCCGGCGGTCGTTCATGCCCCGCCGCGAGAACCGGGTCGGCACCGACTCGACGCCGGGCAACACCTGACCGAGAGACCGGAGGGGGTGGGCGGGGAACCTCCCACCCCCTTGCATCCCGCTCGAGATCACCTGATCACACGACCCGCGAGGGCCCTGTCGGCAGGACCGGCTCGAGCGCGGGACGAGGCCGTCCACGAACCGAGCGTGCCGAGCCTCAGCGGACGGGTGACGACCACCTCCACGTCCTCCCCGTACACAGCGCATTGGGCGAGAAGGACACCGTTCCGGCCGGCGATTCTCGCGGCTGCCCCGCATGGATCCGGTTGCCCGGCCGACGCCTGGATCGCGCCGGCCAGAACGGCCAGGTCCGCTGCCGCCTCCGCACGGTGCCGGGCGAGCACGGCGCTGCCCTGCACGATCCCGACGGTCACCGAGAGTCCCACGAGCGCGGCCAGGCCGACCAACCACACCGTGGCGCTTCCGGCGTCCTGCCGCTCAGGGAACACCGCTGGGCTCCGGCTCGCGAAGCGCGACCGCGGTGGCTGCGACACGGAACGACGGCAACAGGCCGCCCACGGGCCTCGCCTCGGATGACACGGTCACCTGCACCTCCTCTCCTGGCGAGGACACCTCGACCTGGGACCCGCGCGGCCCCGACCGCGCGGCCAGCGAACGCACCACCGCCGCGCTCTCGCCACGCGCCGCCGCCCTGGCGGCTTCCCTGGCGGCGTCGACGCAGCGCAGTTGGGCGGTGAGCACGGAGACCGCCGTCATGCCGGCCGCGACGAGCACGACAAGGGCTGGCAGCGCAACCGCGACCTCGGCCGTCGCGACGCCGGCGTCCCGCGCGCGGCGCCGGCTCACCCCTGTGACAGCGCGCGCTTGACGATGCCGGTCAGCGCCGTCATCACCGTGCCGCTGGTCACCACCTTGTAGAGGATGCCCGCGAATGCCACCGCCGCGATCAGACCGACCGCGTACTCGGCAGTCGTCATGCCGTCGTCCCGCCGGTATCGCTCCCTCAGTTTCCTCACGACCGAACCTCCTTCCGCCCGCGCCACCGTGTGCGGCGTGCGCGATCAGGCTGCCGCCATGCCAGCAGCTGGAGAAATGGGCGGGCCAGATCTGTGGACAGATCTCTCCACTGTGGATGAAGGAGGGCTTCCTGTCAGTGGCCTGTAGTAGGGAGCGCGACCAAACTCCTTCATCCACAGGCTCTTTCACCGTCCACAGATTCGGTCGGCGGGCTTCCCCAGGCCTTGCCTTCCAGGGTTCCGTGTGCATCGGAGCCGCCGGACGAGGAGGAGCAGTGAATGGGGAAGGTCGACCACTCGTGCTTACCGCTGATTCGCACCTGCTCGACGATCTCCTGGGAGCGGCGGCCGCGGTCGGCGTCGCGGTCGACGTGGCGGTCGACCCGGGAGCCTGCAATCCACAGTGGACAGCTGCTCGGCTGGTCCTGCTCGGCTCCGACGTGGCGCCCCGGCTGGGGGCGGCCGGGCTGCGCCCGCGATCAGGCGTGCTGCTCGTTGGTCGGGGAGCGCCCGATGAGCGGGCGGTCACCGGCGCGGCCGACGTCGGAGCCGACGAGGTGATCAGCCTGCCGGACGGGGAGGCGACGCTGGCCGAGCGGCTGGCCGAGACCGCGGAGCCGACTGGCAGTGCCAGAGTCATCGGCGTCGTCGCCGGCTGTGGCGGCGCAGGCGGGAGTGTGACGGCCGCCGCACTCGCGCTCACGGCTGCCGAGCTCGACCGAGACTCATGGCTGGTCGACCTCGACCCGCTGGGCGGCGGGGCCGACGTCGGGTTTGGCGCGGAGCTCGACGCCGGCGCGCGGTGGGCAGACATGCCGGCGACGAGCGGCCGCGTGTCGACCCGTGCGCTGCGGGACGCGCTTCCCGCGGTCAGTGGTGTGGCGATCCTCTCGTGCGACGGTCGATCCACGGACGATCCGGCTCCCGCAGCTGTGCGGTCTGTGCTGTGCGCCGCGCGCCGGGCAGGAGGGACGGTCGTCCTCGACCTGCCCCGGCACCCGACCGCCGCCCGGCAGCAGGCGCTGACGGCAACAGACGAGTTGCTTCTCGTCGTGCCGGCCGAAGTCCGGGCCGTGCTGGCGACGCGTCAGGTTCTGCGACAGTTGATACCGGTCACGCCGACGGTGCACGCGCTGGTCCGGACGACACCCAGCGGCATTCGCGCAGACGAGGTGGCTCGGGGCCTCGGTGTGCGGCTCGCCGAGAAGCTGGCGGCGGAAGCCTCGGTGCGGGACGCCGTGCTCGCCGGTCGGCCCCAGGATCTGGTCGCCGGCACTGCGCTCGGTGCGGTCTGCCGTCGGCTCCTGGACGAGCCGCTGGCGACGGGGAGGGCGGCGTGAGCGCCGAACTGCTCGGTCGGGTTCGGCGACGGCTGGTCGACACTGGTACTGCGCCCGACCGGCCCGCGCTGGCAGCTCTCGTACGCGCCGAAGCCGGCGGCCTCGCAGGCGACGGCGAGGTGCTCGGGTTGGTGCGCGAGGCCGAGTCCGAGTTTGCCGGCGCCGGGCCGCTCGACGCGCTCCTTCGAGAGCCGGCGACCACCGACGTCCTCGTCAACGGGCCGGCGGAAGTGTGGGTGGACCGGGGGTCCGGGCTGGTCCGGACCCCGCTCCGCTTCGCCGACGAGGCCGCGGTGCGCAGGCTCGCCCAGCGGCTCGCCGCGCTCGCGGGACGCCGCCTCGACGACGCCAGCCCCTGGGTCGACGCCGCGCTGCCGGACGGGACGAGGCTGCACGCGGTGCTTCCGCCGGTGGCGGCGCAGGGCACCTGCCTGTCGCTGCGGACGTTCCGAGCCAGCAGCTTCTCTGTCGCGGAACTCGCGCAGCGCGGCACGCTGTCAGGCATCTCGGCCGAACTGGTCCGGGCCGTCGTCCGCGCGCGGTGCGCGTTCCTGATCAGCGGCGGCACCGGCAGCGGCAAGACCACGCTGCTCGGGACGATGCTCGGACTCGTGGCACCGGCGGAGCGGCTGGTCCTGGTCGAGGACGCGCGCGAGCTGCGCACCGATCATCCGCACGTCGTCCGGCTGACGGCGCGCCCGCCCAACATCGAGGGAGCCGGCGAGGTCTCGCTGCGCGACCTGGTTCGTCAGGCGCTGCGGATGCGACCGGACCGGATCGTGGTGGGCGAGGTGCGCGGTGGCGAAGTCGTCGAGCTACTGACCGCACTGAACACCGGCCACGCGGGCAGTGCCGGCACGCTGCACGCCAACAGCGCCGCCGAGTTGCCGGCGCGCCTGGAGGCCCTCGGTTCCCTCGGAGGTCTGGACCGGCACGCCGTGCACAGCCAGGCCGCAGCGGCGCTCCAGGTCGCATTGCATCTTTCCCGGCTGTCGGATGGGCGCCGGGTCCTCGCGGAGGTGGCGGTGTTCCACCGGGAGGGCGGCACGATCCGGGTCGTCCCGGCCTGGCGTCACGACCGTGGTCGCGTCGACGGCTGGGGCGCGCTGGAGAGCCTGCTCGGTCGGATCGGGATCGGGGACCAATGATGGCGGGGGTTGCTCTGCTGCTGCTGGCGCTCGCCCTGGTGGTCGTGCCGACGCCCTCGCCCGCCGCCGCACGGCTCGGCGCGCTCCGGTGCCGCCCACCGAGTCGGCGGAGGAGGCTGCCCGGGCTGCCGGCACTCCGCACCGCGGGGATCGCCGTCGCCGCAGTGGGCTTCGCGGCGGCGTTCGCCGCGGCCGGGCACCTAGCCGACGCGTCGCCGACGCTGCCGGCCGCGGCGGGGGCGATCGTCGGAGGCACCGCAGGGCTTGGCGCCTTGGCAGCGGCCGGCCGTCGGCAGCGCGCGCGTCGGGACGCGCTCCTCGTGGAGTCGGTCGGTGCGCTGGCGGCGGACCTGCGCGCGGGTCAGCACCCGGATGCCGCGCTCACCACGTCGGCCCTGTCCGACCGTGCGGCAACCGGTGTCGGCGGATCGCCGCAGATCGCTGCCGTCTGGGCCGTGTCTGACCGCAGCGGCGCCCCCGTCGCGAATGTTCTGGACCGGGTCGAGCAGGACCTGCGGGCCAGGGTCCGGCAGCGGCGAGAGGTGGCCTCGCAGTTGGCCGGCGCGCGCTCGACCGCGGTGCTGCTGGCAGTGCTCCCGCTGGTCGGGATCGGGCTCGGAGCAGCCATGGGCGCGCGCCCCCTCGCGGTGCTCTTCGGCACCTCGCGGGGGCAACTCGCGCTCGTGGTCGGGGTCGGACTGGACGCGCTCGGCGTCCTGTGGACGGCCCGAATCGTGGCGAACGCGGGCGGTGAGACATGAGTGCGCGAGCCGTCGCGCTCGGCTTCCTCGGCGTCGGGCTTGCTCTCGCCGGCGGAGCTAGGCGACGACCTGCGCGACCGCTTGCCAGCGTCGGCCGAGGCGGACAGGCCGTACGGACCGGCGATGGTCCAGAGGGCTCGCGGACAGAACCGGAAACCCGAACCCGCCGGGCCCTGACCACTTCTCGGCTCACCTCGGTGACGCTAGGTCTCGCCGTGTGCCTCGTTCTCGGCGGTGTGGTCGGGCTCGGGGCCGGGTTGGCCGCTGCGGCGGCGGCCGACCGTGGCCTGCGCGCGTTGGAGCCAGCGGCGACGCGCCGGGATCGGGAGCGTCGAGCGGTCGAACTGCCGTTGCTGCTCGACCTGCTCGGCGTCTGCCTTCAGGCAGGCATGCCCATGGTTGCCGCGCTGGAAACGGTCGGGAGGGCACTACCCGGGCCGTTCAGCACCGACCTGGAGGTCGTCGCCGGGCTTCAGCGGCTCGGCTCGACGCCGGCCGCGGCGTGGGCAGATCTCGCCCAGGACGCCGACCTTGCGCCAGTCGCGAGAGCGGTGAGCAGGTCCGCGGAGAGCGGGAGCAGGCTCGCCGCGGCATTCGAACGCCTCGCCGCAGAGCGCCGGTCCGCCCTCGCCGCGAACGCGGAGGCCCGGGCGCGACGCGCCGGCGTCCTGGCGATGGCGCCGCTCGGACTCTGCTTCCTTCCGGCCTTCGTCTGCCTCGGCATCGTCCCGATCGTGCTGTCGCTCGCCGCTGAGGTGCTGCCATGACGGTGCTGCCATGACGGTGCTGCCATGAGCTGCGTGCGGGACTACCGCCTCGGGCGCCACCGGGCACTGCCGGGCGGCCAGGTACGCGAGGGACGGCCCCCGCTTGGGGGGATAGCGGGGGCCGTCGAGGCCCGGCTCCGGGGGGTTGAGCCGGACGTTCTGAGCGGGAACGTATGGAGGCGGCCCCGCTTTGCTCTGTTCTACCCGATCCGACGTCGACTCACACGGGCCCGTCCGCGTGATTCTGCCGGAGTCTCGGCAGGTGATCCTCCTATGCTCTCCAGTGTGCACCGCCGCGCGGCCTTCTTCGACCTCGACAAGACCATCATCGCGAAATCCAGCACGCTGGCCTTCGGCAGGCCGTTCAGAGCCGGTGGGCTCATCAGCCGGCGGGCATCCCTCAAGGCCGCTTACGCCCAGCTTGTCTTCCTCGTCGCGGGGGCGGACGAGGACCAGATGGACCGGATGCGCGACTACATCACCGAGATGTGCACGGGGTGGGACGTCCAGCAGGTGAGGGACATCGTCGCGGAGACCCTGCACGAGATCGTGGACCCGCTGATCTACGACGAGGCGGCCGGCCTTATCGAGGACCACAAGGCGAACGGGTTCGAAGTCGTGATCGTCTCCAGCAGCGGTGAGGAGGTGGTCGGCCCTATCGGCGAGATGGTCGGCGCCGACCGCGTCATCGCGACCCGGATGGTGGTCGAGGAGGGCCGGTACACCGGCAAGATCGACTACTACGCCTACGGCCCGGCCAAGGCGGCGGCGATGCGCGAGCTCGCTGAGACCGAGGGTTACCGTCTTGCGGACTGCTACGCGTACAGCGATTCGATCACCGACCTGCCCATGCTCGAGGCAGTGGGCCACCCCGCCGCGGTGAACCCGGACCGCGCGCTGCGCAGGGTCGCCCGCGAGCGCGGATGGCCCGTGCTGGTCTTCACGCGGCCGGTGTCCCTGCGCAGCCGGCTGGCGGGCCTGCGCGGACCGGGGAGGCCGATGGTCGCGGGCACCGCAGTCGGTGTCGGCGCCGCCGTGGCGGGAATCGCCTGGTATGCGGCCCGGCGGCGGACCCGGCTCTGAGCGGCGCGGCCAGGATCCGAGCCACGGGTGGAACCGCTTACGTACTCCCACGGTCTTCCGTCCCGGGGGTATCGGGCGTACAAAGAGGAGCACGGAAGACGGTCCGCAGGTGGACGGAGTCCCCTCGACCAGACTCCGCACACGGACGCCGGGCACCCACGCGCGACCAGCCGCGGGAGGCACGTCGGGGCGGACTTCGGTTCGTGCCCGTCGAACAGAGGTGCACGCCTGGTAACCCGGTCAGTCCGTGGGCGACGGCGCTCCCTAGCTGGGGCGCCGTTCGCATGACGGCGGCGATGACCGGGGGCGTGGGGCCGGCGAGCTGTCCCGGCCGGCCGGCTGTCGATCCGGTGCTGCTCCGGCGGCATGGCCGGCTTGACCTGCGGACGCCGACCCTCCAGGGGCACGCCGTACCGGCTCCCGCTTCAGCCGTGCAGGATCGCCTCGCACACTCCCAGGCCCTCCCGCGCACCGAGTTCCATCGCGCCAGCGCAGTGCCGCAGCCACGCGGCCAGCCCGTCCGGCGTCCCGCTGGCGTAGCCGTCCAACGTGGCGCGGTGCTCGTCGGCGCGCTCGAGGTGCCCGACCTCGGGCACGCTCACCGCCTTGGGATCGACGCCACGGGCGACCAGCGTCAGCCGCTCGGCCGCGCGCGCGACCAAGCCATCGAAAAGGCCGAACGGGGCAAGTGCGGCGATCTCGCCGTGAACGACCGCGGCGAGCAGCGCGCCAGGCGCCTGGGTGCCGCCGGCGAGCAGGCGGGCCAGCACAGCCAACCGGGCAGCGACCTCCGGCCGGCCGGTCGGACGACCCACCCTGTCGTCCGAGGTCGAGCCCGCGGCGGCAAGGACGTGCAGGTGGGCGAGCACCTGCAGCGGCGCCCGCTCCCAGACGGAGACCAGGTCGCCGAGCCGCGCGTTCACTCGGAGGGCGCCCTGCAGAACGGAGGACTCGACGACGCCGGTCCGCAGGTCGGCGAGCGGGACGTCCACGCCCTCGAGGGCCGCGGAAGCCCGCGCGCCGCGAAGTGCGGACTCGGCACTGACCGCAGCACTCTGCCGCCGGAGGACGCGATGGGCCAGCAGCCGGTCGACGCCTTCCCGAGCGGAGCCGAACGCGTCCGCCACGCCGGGCAGGTCGAGCAACGGAGCGAGTGGATCGGGGCCGCCCGGCACCGGGGCGCGAGCGGGCGACGGGACCACTCGGCCAGGCTATCGACCCGCGCTCGCACCCAACGCGCCTGGACGACTGGCCGGCAGACGCAGGCGCGGGCAGGGCGGGTGGAACGACCCGGTCTTGAGCGCGTCGAGCCCCCCGGTCGAGATCGGAGACACGGGCGCGGCGGGAGCCGGAGCACACCACCCCGCGCCCGGTCGGGGAAACACGGGCGCGGGCGAGGCCGGGGCACACAACCCCGCACCCCGGTCGGGGTCGGAGACAGCGGCGCGGGCGGGGCCGTAAGACGACCCCGCCCGCGCCGGTGAGTGGAGGCAGGACCGACGCCGACGTCTCTCCCCGCATGCGCACCCCGCAGTGCACGCGAACGCCGACGCCGGTCCTGCGTCTCGAGGTCGGACCGCCGCCCCCGACGGACGCCCCTCGGAAAGGGGTAGGTCTCTCGCGGGCGTTCGGCGGTACGACGGTCCGACCGGCTCTTGTGCCACCCGGAGCAGCCGCCCCGGTGGCTCGCCGACGGGTCAGTCGACCCGAGGCGCCCCCCTCCGTACGGGACCGCCAGGCGGCCCAGGCACGCCCTGCGCGAGCGGCGGCTGCGTGCCCCGTCCCGGGCCTGACCCGGGCCGACGGCCGGCGACCAGACCCAGCACCGGCCGGGCCAGCCGCTCCAGTGGCCTGGACGGGCGTGGGCCGGTCGCCCGCGGGTCCGGCCTCGGACCGGGACCAGGGCCGGCGTCCGGAGCCGGGCCCGGCACAGGCTCCGGACGCCGCAGTCCCGATGCAGCCGCACGGGCGGGCGCGACGCGCGTCTTGGTGACCGGCAGCAGACCCGAGGGCTGCTGCACCGGCTCCGACGCACGGGCAGCGACCACCCCACCACCCGCCACCGCCTCGGCCGCGCGCGGCGCCGGCTCCGACGCACGCGCAGCGGCCACCCCGCCGCCCGGCGGTACCTCGGCCCGGCGCGGCGCCGGCTCCGACGCACGGGCAGCGACCACCCCGCCACCAGGCACCGGCTCCGCCTGGCGCGGCGCCGGCTGCAGCCCACGCAACGGCGCGACGCCGCCACCCCGTACGGCTTCAGGTCGGCGCGACAACCGGTCCGGGCGCTGCATCAGCGGCTCCGGCCGGCCACCCAGGGACTCCCGCCGGCCACCCAAGGGCTCCCGTCGGCCACCCAGCCCGTACGGCGGCCGCGGCGCGGCGTCCCGGCAGGCATGCACGATGGGGCCCAGCAGGTCCTCCATCCGCGCCAGCGGACGGCGCACCGGTGCGGGCGGCACCAGCCACCGGGTCACCCCGGGCGGTTCCGGTCCGAGCAGCGGCACAACGAGCAGGCCGCTGCGGCGCACCACAACGTCCGGCGCATCCGGTGCACCGCCGCCCACCCAGATCGAGGTCTCCGGCCGGCAGCCCGCCGCCGAGGCGAGCCAGGTGGACGACGTCGGCCACGGCTCGAGCTCGGCGACGGCCGCCCGGGCGGCCGCGGCGTCCCGCGCCGAAGCCTCGCGGCGGCCCGCGCGGCCCCGACCGACCCCACCGGCCGCACCGGCCGCACCCGACCCCGCGGACCGCGGGGACGCGGCGGACCGCGGCGCCGGAGCACCGGACCCCGCCTCGGCGACGTCGGACGGACGCCGGTCGAGCGCCGAGACGAGGAAGAGTAGGCGACCCGCCACGGTGGCGATCACCGGAGGTGGCTCGTGGCCCATCATCTCGAGCCGGCCGAGGGCCTCGCGGCCGCCCCGCTCGGGCACGTCCAGGAGGTCGAAGCACCACCCGACGGGCAGCACGATCGCGGCTTCGGGGTGGGTGCGCCAGCGGTCGCGGACCCGTTCCGGATCGCTGGTGGCGGCCAGCCAGGACGCGTCGGCAAGGGCGTGCCACCCGGGCTCCGGGCAGTGCCGATCCCCGCAGGAGCACCGTCCGTCCTCGGCGAACGCGCCCGGCACCACCGGCCATCCCCACCGGTCGACCAGCAGGCGGAGCGTTCGCGCCACCCGTTCCGGACTCGTCGGCAACCGCCCGCGTCCCCGGGCCCCCGTACCCGACCCGCCGGCGCCCCGAAGGGTCACCGCGCGCGCCGCCTCCCAGGGCCGCGGTCCCCCCGCGGCGTCCTCTGCGTGCTGGTTCTCACCTCCGATCGGTGCGTCGCCAGCGGCTCCATCCGCGTACCGCGGCTGCGCCACAGTTGTCGCCCTCCTCGACCCGAGCGGGTCTGTCCCCCGCGTTGTGGTGACTCACCGTGGCAGAGGGGCCACAACCGCGCACGCTCTCGTGCGGTTGCCTTCTCCACACATCGGCCACACTGTTGACCTGCGCCGACGACTACGCGGAGTAGGAATTCCACCAACGCTCGGGCCGCCCAATCCAGGATCCGGCCGGACGACGAAGGAGAATCGAACTCCGGACGTCTCGGCGTCCGCGCACACCAGGCAGGGAGAGCGGGTGCCTCGAACACGCAAGACGGGGTCGAAGGCCGAGCGCGACGCGCTGCGGCAGGAGATGCTTGTCGGCGGGTGCTCCCTTGAGCTGATCGCGACCGAGATGGAGCGCCGGTGGGGTTTCCGGCCGCGGGAGGCCTACCGGCACGCGCACGGGTGGAGCCAGGACGAGGTCGCCGCGCGGTTCACCGAGGTCGCTGAGCGGCTGGGCGGAGATCGCGAGCCGGTCGCCGGTGGCCAGCCGGCGCCGCCGCAGGCGCCGATGATCGGCACCCGGATCGGCGAGTACGAGCGGTGGCCGCATGGCGGCCGGCGCCCGTCACCGTACGTGCTGACCGTGCTGGCGGCCGTCCTCGACACGACCGTCGAGCGGCTACTGGACTACGACGACCACCGGCACCTGCCTGAGCAGGAGCGGACGGTGCTGGCCGCGGTGCTCGCCGCGGGCATGCCGGCGGTCCCGCCAGCGTCGACCTCGGCGCCGGCGGCGGGCATCGCGCGGCTTCAGGCAGCCGGCCCGCGGGCCGCGACACCGCTCCCGACCGGTGCACCGGCGCCCCTCGGACGACGCGCCGGCGCCCGCGGCGGTACGGTCCGCGGACTGCGGGCGATACCCGACGGCGCCGCGGACGTTGACGCCGGCCCTCAGCTGCCCCGACGCGTCCCGCAACCGGTGCCCCCGCCGCTGGCGGAGTCGCCGCTGATCCCGGTGGCCGTGGACCCGGCCGCTCTGGACGAGGCCGCAGCGGCACGCCGGCACCGGAGGGAGAGCCTGCTGTCCGGGTCCGGGTCGGCTGAATCCCCCCGGGTGGAGGAGGAGGTCATCATGGACGCAGCCGGCCAGTCGGCCGAGTTCGGCGAGTGGGCGGAGGCGACCAACGTCGGCTCGACCACGCTGGAGCAGCTCGACGAGGACGTGCGCGGCATCGCCCGTGGCTACCTGAGCAACCCGCCGCTGCCCCTGATGCTGGCGACCCTGCGGGTCCGCAACCGGGTCTTCACGCTGCTGGAAGGCCGCCAGCATCCCGACCAGACCAGGCACCTGTACGTGACCGCCGGTCGGCTGTGCGGCCTGCTCGCCTGGATGGCCGGCGATCTCGGGCGGCATGCCGAGGCGGAGACGCAGGCACGGACCGGCTGGTTGTGCGCCGAGCTCGCCGGCGCCGATGGGCTGCGCGCCTGGATCCGGGCGACGCAGAGCAAGGTGGCGTACTGGGACGGGCGGGTCCGCGAGTCCGCGCGGGTGGCCGAGGACGGGCTGCGCTTCACCCCCGCCGACAGCGTGGGCGTGCTGCTGGCGAGCCTGGCCGCGCGGGCGTGGGCGAGGCTCGGCAACGCCGACGACGCGCACGCGGCCCTGCGCCGGGCCGAGGAGGAGCGGGCCCGGGCCGGTGCGGACGAGGTCGGGGGCCTGTACGGGTTCAGCGAGGCGCAGCAGAGCTACCTCGCCGGCACCACCCACCTGTGGCTGCACGAGCCGGCGGAGGCGCTGCAGGCCGCCGACCGGGCGGTCTGGTTGTACGAGGTCGGCGAGCCGGCGGATCGCTTCTACGGCGCCGAGATGCTGGCGCTGATCGACGCTGCGACCGCGCACATGCAGGCGGGCGAGCTCGACGGGGCGTCCGAGAAGCTCGCGCCGGTGCTCTCGCTGCCTCCGGATCAGCGGCTGGAGACGTTCACCCAGCGGCTGGGCGAGATGCGCGACGGGCTGCGCCGCAGCCGGCACGCCCTGAGCCGGCCGGCGGCGGACCTCCAGCGGCAGATCGAGGACTTCCGCGCGGGCGCGCTGGGCCAGTACCTGTCCCGCTAGTGCGGTGACCACTTACGTTGACCGGCGTGCGAGTGAGGAGTTGCTCCGCCGACTGCGCACTTCGGGGAACGGCTGAGCAGCTACAGCTGCTCACCGGACGGGCGATCTGCGCACTCGCGGTCGCGGTGCCGACCGGCGAACCTTAGTGGTCACCGCGCTAGCCGGCCCGAGGCCGGCGCAGGCCGCCGGCCGGCCGG
>Ga0137377_10000401_pt1 | contig 25835 bp, 28 predicted proteins | sample SagtaG_22_FD_104815 | JGI IMG/M metagenome (GOLD analysis project Ga0137377, IMG submission 104815) | Vadose zone soil microbial communities from Sagehorn Ranch, Mendocino, California, USA - Sage2_L_40_16 metaG | ecosystem: Environmental > Terrestrial > Soil > Vadose zone | place: USA... | reverse complement strand
GACCCGGTAATCCATCAACTGCGCAAGACTCTTCCGAAGGGCAAGACTTTTCCGAAGGGGATGGATGCCCGGGTCATCCGGTCGGGGGCTGGCGCCCGGGCATGACGAATGGCGTGCGGCGGCTGTCTTGGCGTGCGTCAGGCTAGGACGCCCATGATGTCGGATTCCTTCATGATCAGGAGCTCCTCGCCATCGAGCTTGACCTCGGTGCCCGACCACTTGCCGAACAGCACACGGTCGCCGACCTTGATGTCGATCGGGATCAGCTTGCCCGCCTCATCGCGGCCGCCCGGGCCGACCGCCGTGATTTCGCCCTGCGACGGCTTCTCCTTGGCCGTGTCGGGAATGATGATGCCGCCTTTGGTCTTTTCTTCGGCATCGATGCGCTTGACCACGACACGGTCATGCAGCGGACGAAATTTGGATTTGGACATAAGGTTTCCCTTTGCAGGCTCGCTTTTCAGATCGGGTTGCTGTCGAAAGCGGATCGGAATGCGGGCCGTATTTGGCGCGGGCATGGCGCAAAGGGGGCCAACATCTTTGGCAATCGTGCCTTCGGAGTGCTAACTGTGCGCCCGGAATATGGCCTTGTACCGATCCTGTCAAGCAAAGGGGTTAAGGCCTTCTTGAGGCTGACATAGCATGCTGAGAAAACGAAACCAAATCGGGGCATCGGGCGTAGTTGTTGCTCAGACAGCGGTTTTGCGCTTGGTTGGGGACGGGAGCGGCCACTAATCTTGTTCGGGGGAATGCCGATGATGAGTTTGGGTAGCGCGCGGACGGTTGCCAACCTGTCGATCGCTTCGGCGCTGGCGATATGTCTGGGGGGCTGCAGCGGCATGAGTCTGACGGGCTCTTCTCCCTCCGCGTCTCTCGAGCCCGGCGTCGGCCCCGAAATGCCGGCGACCGTTCGTGCCGACGAACTCGTCGGCAAATGGGGACTGGCGTCCTATCAGAACCCCGCTGACCGCACCCGCACCGAGGGCCAGGCGAAGGCGCAGTGCAAGCAGCCCTACGTGATCGGCGCCGGCACCTCGGGCGGCGTGGTCATGCATCTGGCCGATCAGGCGACGCCCCAGGAGCTGCGGCTGAAGGGCAGCCAGAGCGGCAAGAACTATATCGGCCCGGCCGGCCCGGCCGGCGGCGAACAGGATCGCGAAATCGTCTCCTTCGACGGAAGGGTGCTGGTCACCCGCTTCATGGACAAGGACGCCGCGACCCGCTACGGCAACATGGTTTATGTCCGCTGCGGCGCGCGCGCCTGAGGCGGCGCGCCATCCTTAAAAAGGCCGTCTTAAAACAAAAACGCCGGCTTCCTGCCGGCGTTCGTGTTTGGCGTGAGGGGATCGCCGGGCGATGCCGCACGGCGGATCGATCAGTCGAACAACGCGTCGATGTCGTCCTGCGAGGCGTGACCGACATCGCCGTCCAGCTTGGGCCCGTTCAACAGCTTGTCATCGCCTTCGCGGGTATCGACGATCGGGGGCACGTGCGCCTTGATCGCATCGACGCCACCCCAGATATCCATCATGACGTTGATGTGGTTTTCGATGAACTTCATCGTGGTCATCACCTTGCTGATGCGCTGACCGGTCAAGTCCTGGAAGTTGCAGGCCTCGAAGATCGAGATGACCCGCTCCTGAATTTCCTCGCTCAGGATCTTCTGCTGCTCCAGCGAGTTGACCTTGCCGAGCGCGCTCGCCGCCTGATCGATCGATTCGGCAGCTTCCAGAATTTGCTGGGTCGCGTGCTCGGTGCCGCCGACCACGGCGCCGAGCTCGCCATTGACCTTGGCCATCTCCTCGCCGTTGAAACTCTTGCCGTGCAGGACGGCGATCTCGCGCTTGGTGCGGTTGATGGCGTCGTGAATGAGGTCAAGCTCGACCTTGAGCTTCTCGCACTGCTCGATCTGGGCGCGATAGGTCTCGAGCAGGGCGCGCGCCTCGGCAACCTCGCGCAATGCCGTCTCCTCGATGGCTGCCGCCGCCGCGCTCTTGCTGCTTCCCACTTGTCTGTTCCCTCCCGTATTTCCGGCACTTCCCATCTGGGCGCGGATCGAGCGCAGCTCTGCCATGATCTCGCGATGCGAGGGACCGATGTCGCCGCCGCCGAGTTCCGGGGCCGGCATCTCGGTGCCAAAGGCTTCTTCGATACGAAAACGTTTGCGATGAACGGGCATGCGCTTGTTCCTGACCTTCACACTCGTTCGAGTTTTAGGCAGATGCGATTTAACATGGGGTTCACACGAGGAACCATTGGCGAAGCATTTCATCGATACTTGCACACTATCGATTAACCATGCGCTGCCTGCGTTCATCGAAAATAAACGCTAGCGGCCAAATCAGCGGCCCTTCGCGGGCGTGGTGAATCAAAACGCGGTTTCCGTTTACCAAACCGAGGCGTTTTTGGATTTTATTCACCACGTGCGGAGGCGCTCCCCTGCGTTTCGCAAGACAATCAGTGCCGAGACGAAACAGTACAGAGTACGTCCATGTTCAAGACCATGTTCAAGATCATGTTGAAGTCCATTTCGCTTGCGCTGCTCGCCGGCGCCTCTTTGCTTGACGCAGGATGTGATCAAGCCGCGGCGTTCGACGGCGCGGCGCTCGGCGAACCCACGGTGATCTACGCCGGTCAGCCGCAATCGGCCCAGCCGATGCGCGCGACTTACGCCGACCGCTCCAATTTGGGCGGCGGCTTCATCGAGTTTCTGTTCGGCGGACTTTCACAACGCCAGCCCTATCAGCAGCAACCGATCTATCAGCCGCAGCCGTCATACGAGCCCGCCGTGCCGATGCAGCCGCAGTCGCGTCCGCAGGAGGACGTGAACGAAGCGGTCCAACATCCGTTCGATCCGATATATGAGAAGCAGGTGGTCGAGTATCACGGCAAGGAGAACCCCGGCACGATCGTCATCGATACGCCGAACAAGTTCCTGTTCCTGGTGCAAGGCGACGGCAAGGCGTTGCGCTATGGCATCGGCGTCGGCCGTCCCGGATTCACCTGGTCAGGCGCGAAGACGGTTTCCGCGAAGAAGGAATGGCCGGATTGGACGCCGCCGCCGGAAATGCTGGCGCGTCGTCCCGACCTGCCGCGGCACATGGAGGGCGGCCCGCAGAACCCGCTCGGCGCGCGCGCCATGTATCTCGGATCGTCGCTTTATCGCATCCACGGTTCGAACGAGCCCTGGACCATCGGCACCAACGTCTCGTCCGGCTGCATCCGAATGCGCAATGACGACGTGATCGATCTCTACGGGCGCGTCAATGTCGGCGCGCGCGTCATCGTCCTCTGATCGCCATCACCATCTAGAAATGTCCATCTAAAAAATGAACCATCCAAAAAAAACGGCCGCTTATTAAGCGGCCGTTTTGTTCTTATTGTTCGAAAGCGTCTCACGCGTAATCGCTGTCGCTGTCGTTGTCGCCGCCGACATCGTCGGCGTCCAAGTCCATGTCGTCCCGGTTGTCGTCATCGTTCGAGGCCTGGTCGAGCACTCCGGCGCGTCTTGTGTCGTCGGCATGATCTTGCGCAAGGCCGATGTCGTTGATGCCGGCATCGCGCGCCAGCGAACTGTTCGATTGATCGCTCCATGGGGTTGCGGCCCGCTCCTGGCCCATATTGGTGTCGCCGAAGGCTTGATGGTGGCCGCCGCCCATCATCGAGCGGATACCGTTAAGCAACAGCGATCCGCCAACCATGCCGGCCGCGGCGGCAGCCGCCGTGCCGAGGAAGGAGCCGCCACCGCCGCCGAACGGCGGTTGCGGGCCGCCATAGGGCTGGCCCCCGCCGTAGGGCTGGCCATAGGGGCCCTGATTATAGGGGCCTTGGTCATAGGCTCCAGGACCCTGTGATTGCTGTAAAACCTGGCCGCTGTTCCAGACCGGACGGTCTGGAACCGGCGGCGGAACGTTCGGCACCGAGCCGCGCGGCTCGCTCTTGCCGAAGATCGTGTCGCGCATGGAATCGAGGAAGCCGCCGGATTGGCTTTGCTCGGGAGCGCGGGCCTGTTCCAGTTCCTGGATGCGGCTATTGGCGCGCTTGAGTGCCTCATCCTGCAGCAGAACGGTTTGCACCAGGGCGTAGATGGCATTAGGGGCGCTGCGCAGGCCTTGCGCGATCGCCGCACTGGCGTCCGGATCCCGCGGGGCGTTTTCCACTTTGGAAAGCCGGTCGAAAAGGTCGTCAACCAATTGGCGTTCTTGCGGTGTCATGGCTCATCTCCGTCGCGCTATGGCGCGCGCGGAAAATGTAGGGGGGCTTTGTGCCGCGGCTAGCATCCCCCCTGGATTAAATTTACGTATGCGACAAAACGCCCGTTTCTTTAGCAATATCAGCTCAATGTAACATTGTTCAGCGTCAGGAGACGTGGAAACTCCTCGCCGGCGAGGTAGGCGTATTCGATTTCGCGGGTGAGGGTGAGCGGGTCGAGGCTGACCAGGACGTCATCGACGAAGCCCGGGTGGCACATGACGACGCCATCTTCCGTCATCCCGTTCAGAAATTGCTGCATGAGCACGCCATAATCGGGTTTGCGGGAATAATCATAGGCGCCGGAGAAGGCGTGGTTGAAGGCGACGCCGGCTCGCGCTGCGCGGCGGCGGAATTGCGTACTCAGAAAGTCGAGAAACAGGGCTTTCGGCGAGTTGAGCCGTCGACCGAGAGGCTGATTGCGCCGGGCCTGACGGACCCAGGCGTCAGGCGCTTGCTCCTTCACCGCCGCCAGAAAAGCATCGCGCACCTGCGGATAGAGCTGGACATGCTGGTGACCATCGGCGAAATCGGCGCTGCGTCCGAAGATGTCGCGGAAGGTCTTTAGCTGCGTCGCCACTTCCGCTCGGATGATCTCGGGATCTAGCCGTCGCAATTGGGCCGCACGCAGCAGTTTCCGGAAGCCGAAGAACATGCCGCCATCGAGCGGACGAAAATGCATGGTGAGCGGCCGAAACGGCGCCGTCAGCGTCACGTGCAGGCCGATCGCGCAGCGCGGGCTATGCGAGGCCGCGCCGCGCAGCGCTTCGACTTCATCGCGGCCGATCGCGGGACCGACCACCATCGCCGAGGTCGCGTTGAGCCGGCCACGCTCGATCAGATCGCGAATCGCGCGATTGACGCCCGGGCTGATCCCGTAATCGTCGGCGCACAACCAGATACGCCGCGGCGCGGCGGCGTTCATTCGGCGGCGGTCCTTTCGCTCGCGGCCTCCTCCGCCTCGGCGTTCTTCTGGCTGTGTTCGGCCACGAAATAGATCGGACGCGCCTTCAGCTCGGACAGGATCTTGCCAATATATTCGCCGACGATGCCGATCATGATGAGCTGGACGCCGCCGATGGTCATCAAGCCGACCACGAGCGAGGGATAGCCGGGAACCTGTTTGCCGGTGGTGAAGACCTCCCACAGGATCGAAAGGCCGAACAGGAAGGCCACTGCCGCAAGCAGCACGCCGAGCAGGCTCGCAAAGCGAAGCGGCGCCACCGAGAACGACGTCAATCCCTCGATCGAAAGGCCCAGCAGCCGCATGAAGCTGAAGGTGGTGACGCCGTGGGCGCGCGGGGCGGGCTCATAGTCGACGCGGATCTGGCGGAAGCCGATCCAGCTTGCAAGACCCTTGAAGAAACGGTTGCGTTCGGGAAGCTGCCGCAGCGCGGCCGCCGCGCGGGGCGACAGCAGCCGGAAGTCGCCGGCGTCTTCCGGGATCTTCTGCCGCGCACCCCAATTGATCAGCGCATAGAACCCGTGCACGGCAACACGCCGCATGAACGGCTCATTGTCGCGATGCGCCTTCGCGGTATAGACGACGTCATAGCCGCCGTTGATCCAGTGGTCGACGAGTTGCTGCACGCGGTCAGGCGGATGCTGGCCGTCGCCATCCATGAACAATAGCGCACCTCGCCGGGCGTGATCCAGTCCCGCCATCAGCGCGGCTTCCTTGCCGAAGTTACGCGACAGCGACACGACCTGAATATCGAGCGTGTCGGCCTTCAGCCCGCGTGCGACCGCGAGCGTCGCATCGGACGAGCCGTCGTCGACATAGACGACCTCGCAGCCAAGCCGATAGCGCTGCCGCAGCGCGGTGGCGAGATCGCTCAGCCGCTGGTGCAAGAGCTCAAGCCCCGCCGCTTCGTTGTACACGGGGACGACGATCGACAGCCCCTGCGCCGCGGCCGTCGCCGCAGTGGTGATCAGGCTCGAAACATCCGTACCCAGCATCATCGATCCGGTTCCAACCGATCCCAAAACAGCATATGTTATCCGTTGCTAGCTGTCGCTAGGATGAACAGCCATCGCTTTCACGGCCCAGAAATGTCTCGAGCTTGGCGAATAGCGGGTTTTCGCGGTCGAGCACATAGTCGAGGGACGCGACCGACACCGTGTCGGCGCCGTGCGCGCGAAGGAAGCTGCTGAGTGCATAGAGCTGCGCCGGTGGGCAGTGCAGCGTAACCATGCCCGAGGATGTCGGGCCGCCGAAGGGCGAGACCACGCCGAAGCGGTTATGGGCCTCGTTCAAGAGCGCTGCGTCGCAGCCGGCAAAGCGGGTGCGGACCTCCCGGTACTTCCTGGCGCGCGCGCGTGCGGCGATGTGGTCGAGGATGACGCGGGCGGTCTCGCGCGCCTGATCCGACCAGTCGGCATCGCGCGAGGCCACGAGGTTGGCCTGGCTGCGCAGGATCACGCCGTCGTCGAGCACCTTCAGCCCGTTGGCGGCCAGCGTCGCCCCGGTGGTCGTGATGTCGACGATCATTTCGGCGGTGCCGGTCGCGGGCGCGCCCTCGGTCGCACCGGCGCTCTCGACGATGCGATAGTCCACCACGCCATGAGACGCGAAGAACGCCCGGGTGAGATTGATGTATTTGGTCGCCACCCGCATGCGCCGGTTATGTTGCTCGCGGAAACCCGTGGTGACGTCATCGAGGTCGGCCATTGTGCGGACGTCGATCCAGGCCTGCGGCACTGCGACCACGACATTGGCGCTGCCGAATCCGAGACGGTCGATCAACAGGACGCGCTTGTCGACGTCCGTGATGGTTTCGCGCACCAGGTCTTCGCCGGTGACGCCAAGATGCACCGCGCCGTTCGCAAGCTGGGAAGCGATCTCGCTGGCCGACAGATAGGCGATCTCGACATGGTCGTAGCCCATCATGGTGCCGCGATATTCGCGTGCGCCGCGCGGCTTTGACAGCGCAAGGCCGGCATGGGTGAAGAAGGCTTCGGCGTTTTCCTGCAAGCGGCCCTTGGAAGGGACGGCGACGACGAAGGGCGCGCTCATGATTTGCTCCCGCGCGATGCGGTTGGCGCCCGGCCGATCTTCGTCAACGCTTCGACCCAGACCGAGAAGCCGACCGCGGGGATCGGCGTTGCCGCGCCGAGCTGCGTCATCAAGCCATCGTAGCGTCCGCCTGCCACCAGCGGCTCGACGCCATCGCCCTTGCTGTGCAGCTCGAATTCGAAGCCGGTGTAGTAGTCGAGCCCGCGTCCGAACGATGTCGAGAAACGGGTCTTGCCGATCTCGATGCCGTGCGCGACCATGAAGCCGATCCGGCTTTCGAACAGATCGATCGCGGCGGTGATGTTGAGCTTGGCGTCTTCGGCGAGCGCACGCAACTGCGCGAGCGCATCATCGGGATCGCCGGATATCGCCAGAAAACGCTTGATGATCGCGAGCGCGTCGCGCGGCAGCGCGCCGGCCTTCAGCGTCGACTGTTCGAGGAAGCGGTCGGCGATTTCGGACACCGTGCGTCCGCCGAGCGTGCTGGCGCCGGCGATCGACATCAGATCGGTCACCAACGCGAGCGCCGCCTTGCGGTCGGAGCCTGCGAGGGCTGCGAGCACGCCTTCATATTCGTTGCGGCCGGGAGCGGTCGCGAGCGTCAACCGCTCGATGTCCTCCGCGAGGTTGATCTTGCGGTTGAAGTCCTTGATCAGCCGCCGCCGCCAGACCGGATAGAGGCCGAGCGCATCGATCAGCGCGTTGAACAGCGCCACGTCGCCGGTTCGCACTTCGACGTCGTTGACGCCGAACGCCGTGGTCGCCGCGAGCGCGAGCGCGAGCATCTCGGCGTCCGCAGCCGCGGGGTCCTGACGACCGAAGGATTCCACGCCCGCCTGCAGGAACTCGCTTGCCTGGCGGCCGCGATAGCGGAACACCGGGCCGAGATAGCTGAAGCCCGCGGGCTGGCCGGCGCGGGGGGAGACGAGATAGTCGCGTGCCACCGGAATGGTGAGGTCGGGACGCAGGCAGAGGTCCTCTCCGCTGGGGTCCGTGGTCAGGTACAGGCTCTTGCGAATGTCCTCGCCAGAAAGATCAAGGAAAGGTTCCGCCGGCTGCAGTATGGCCGGCTCGGCCCGGACGTACCCTGCCTGGGCGAACGACAACAGCAGCGCGTCCGCCCATCCGGCGGATGCTGTCGCGGCTCCCTTTGGGGCGGCAGGTCGGGTCATCTGAAGGTCCAATAGTCCGGGAAATACCGGTTCCAAAGCTTGAGCTGGCGCAGCCCCTTAGCATGGCCCGGGGACGGTTTCGACAGGGATCGGCCAAGTGGCTCACAAGTGGCTCACAAGTGGCTTAACAGGCCGCTAGGCCGGCTTCACCTGATATTGACCGGCGGCGGTCCAGTCGCCGATCGCCGCCTGCACCAGCGCCAGCGCGGCCACGGCGGCGGTATCGGCCCGCAGGATCCGCGGTCCCAAAGAAAGCCTTAGGATTTGTGGCTGTCGCAGCAGGACCGCACGCTCGTCCTCGGCAAAGCCGCCCTCGGGCCCAATCAGGACATCGGTCCCTTGCGACAGCGCCGCCGGCCCGGCTCGCAGCGCCTGCAGCGGATCTGTGACCTCGGCGGCTTCGTCGCAGAACACCAGGAGGCGCTGCGGGTCGCGCTGTGAGAGAAAGCGCTCGAGCGGAACGGGATCGGCAATGCCGGCGAGGCTCAGGATGCCGCACTGCTCCGCCGCCTCGATGACGTTGGCGCGCATCCGCTCGCCATTCACCCGCGACACCTGGGTGTGGCGGGTCAGGACCGGTTGCAAGATCGAGGCGCCCATCTCGACTGCTTTCTGCACCATGTAGTCGAGGCGAGCATGCTTGAGTGGCGCAAAGGCGTAAGTGAGGTCGGGCAGCCGATCTTGCGGCCGGGTCTGCTCGAGGATCGCAAGCTGATCCGGACGTTTGCGCCCCTCGATGGAAGCCTGCCACTCGCCATCGCGACCATTGAAGACGAGGATCGTCTCGCCGGCCGAGAGCCGCAGCACGTTGCCGAGATAGTTGCTCTGGTCGCGCTCCAGCGCGACCGTTTGGCCGGCGCGAAGCGGAGCGTCGACGAACAACCGGGGCGCGCGAAAGTCGAATTTTGGCATTGCAAACTTGTAATGTTCCGTTTTCTAGGCCTTTCTAGCCCAAAGCCCTTGAAATTACGCCTCATTATTGCCGCGTGGGCGGTCCGGCGCCGCGCTCTTGCCAAATTCCACGGGTTGTTAAGGAAAGGCAGGAATCGTAGAAGAGCCTCACCGGAAAAATGCGCTTCTGTTGGTGAACGCTTCTGTTGGTTAAGAGGTGGGGGGGCCGCCCGTTGGACCTTGCCGGAGAAACAGCCTTGATCATCCGCCGCTTGTTGGTGCCGCTCACGCTCGCCATTGTTTCCGTCCATGCCGGTCAGGCTGGCGCGCAGGGGTCGTTCCCTGCGCCGCTGCCGGGTCAGGCACCGAGCAACGCCTCGCCGTTTCCGCCGGTCAACGGCGCAGCGTCCAACGCGGCCATCAGCGCCCCGTCCAGCGCGTTCCCGGCAGCCGGCGCCGCGCCGGTCACCGGATCTGCGTTCGAACGTCCAACCGCGGCGCCGCAGGGCGGGCCGTCGGATCAATGCATGAAGGGGTTCATGCCGCTGCGCGAGGAGGCGGAGAGGCGCGGCAAGCTGATCAAGGCGGCGAGCGACCGGCACGCGCCGCCTGACGAAGCCTGCAAGCTGATCTCAAATTTCGGCCAGGCCGAAACCAAGATGATCAACTACGTCGAGCAGCATTCGGCGCAGTGCGGTATCCCGGCGCAGATTGGCGACCAGTTGAAGACCGGCCACAAGAACACCGAAGCCTTGCGGACGAAAGTCTGCGCCGTGGCCCAGCAGGTTCAGCAGCGCGGGCCGGCGGGACCGAGCCTGAGCGATGTGTTGGGTTCCTCGGCGTCGATTCCGGAGGCGACCGCATCGAGGAAAGGTGGCAGCACGTTCGATACGCTGAACGGTAATGTTCTCGCGCGATGAGCCGGGTCCCGACGCTTGCCCTGACCCTTGCCCCAATTCTTGCCCTAATGCTTGCCCCATGAGCGACGCGGCCGCGCGCGTTGCGGATGCGACCGGTAACTGGGTCGATACCCATGCGCCGCGATGGTCGCGGCCCTATCTGCGGCTTGCCCGCCTCGACCGGCCGATCGGATCGTGGCTGTTGCTCTTGCCATGCTGGTGGTCGGCGGCGCTCGCCGCCGGTGTCGCGCGCGACATCTCGCAATTGCCGCTTGATATCGCGCTGTTCTTTCTCGGCGCGTTTGCGATGCGCGGCGCCGGCTGTACCTGGAACGACATCACCGACCGCGACCTCGATGCCAAGGTCGAACGCACGCGGTCGCGGCCGATTCCCGCCGGCCAGGTCAGCGTGTCGCAGGCGATGGTCTTCCTGATCGCGCAGGCCTTGGTTGGCCTTGCGGTCCTGCTGCAGTTCAACCGCTTCGCGGTCGCAACCGGCGTCGCCTCGCTCGTCGTCGTCGCCGCTTATCCCTTCATGAAACGGATCACCTGGTGGCCGCAGATCGTGCTGGGTCTGGCCTTCTCGTGGGGCGCGCTGATGGGTTTCGCGGCGACGTTCGCCCGCATCGACGCAATGGCGCTCGTGTTATATGTCGGCTCGATCGCCTGGGTGATCGGCTACGACACCATCTACGCCCACCAGGATGCCGAGGATGACGCGCTGATCGGCATCAAGTCGACCGCGCGGCTGTTCGGCGCGCGCACCCATCAGGCGTTGATGGTGTTTTACGGCCTGGCCGTGCTCTTGATCGGCGTGGCGCTGGCGCTCGCAGGCGCGAAGTTGGCAGCATGGATCGGGCTGGCCGCGTTCGCGGCGCATCTTGCCTGGCAGATACGGCGCCTGCGGATCGGTGATGCCGCGCTGTGCCTGCGGATTTTCAAGTCCAACCGCGATGCGGGGCTGCTGCTGCTTGCCGGATTATTGGTGGATGCGGTGATGCGGGCGGCCTGACCGCCGCAAGCGGACGCTTCAATCCCGCGCGATGATCTCGCGCTCTTCGTGATAAAGATTCGCAGCGTTGAGAAGATCGCCAGCGCGCCGTCGCACCAGAAATTTCGGTCGCCGCGCCCAGATCGCATTGCGGCGCCGGCGCCGGGCCGCGGGTTCGCAAGTCTCGTCGTCGGTCAGTTGCGGAAGGCCGAACAATTCGCTCCACATCAGCCAGGCGGTCGCGATCTCGTCGCGGTCCGAGCCGACGCACAAGGGGATCGTCAATGAAGGATCGCGGTGCTGCAGAACCAGCATCTGGGCTTCGTCGATGCCGCGCAGCGCGACGCCGAGAAAATCGCTGACGCGAAGGTTCACGGACATGCGCATGCCCTGGACGGCACGGCGCAGCACGACGCGTTCGCGATGAAGTTCGATCTGCCGCACGCCACCATCCGCGCGGGTGTCGTGCGCATGGAAGCTTATGGGCAGAGAAAGAGGGTCGAGCCGCAAGATGCGGCCCGACCCGGCGGGGTTGATCCCGCCTGTTGCTGTTTGACGCCTCACGGCTTTGGTCTCCCCGCCGGAATTATGTTCCCGGTCGATAGGCGAGACCTTAGCGGGACCGCGTCCGTTTTGGCTTAAAAAGGCTGGTTAATCCGATGTCACCGACCCCAGACTTGCCCGCATGATTGACAAGACCTTGGCTCGCATGATTGACGAGACCTTGCCGGCCTCGCGAAATTCTTACGGGTTTCGCCGCGCGAAAATGCTTGAAGTCCGCGCCGATCGGGCACATCTGGTAGGTTTGCTGCGTTGCGCCTGCCCGTTCTTCCAAAACAGGGATTTCGTTCGTGAACTCTTCACCATCAATCGCATCCCCGCTTCCGGCGAAATCCGCTCACTCCGATCTGTTCGACCAGACAGCGCTCAGCACGCTCGCCCAGCGTCTGGTCGAAGCGGCCAAGCGCGCGGGCGCGGACGCCGCCGACGCGGTCGCGGTCCGCGGTGTTTCGCAAGGGGTTGAGGTGCGCGACGGTCGCGTCGAAGAATCCGAGCGCTCCGAGGGCGACGATGTCGGATTGCGAGTTCTGGTCGGGCGGCGCCAGGCGGTGGTGTCGACCAACGACGTCAGCGGCGACGGCGTTGCACGGCTGGCCGAGCGTGCGGTCGCCATGGCGCGGGTGGCGCCGGACGATAAATATGTCGGTCTCGCCGATCCGTCGCTGCTGACGCGCGAATTTCCGGATCTCGATCTGCTCGATCCCGAGGTTCCCTCGATATTCGAGCTTGAGCGGCGGGCGCAAGAGGCTGAGGCCGCGGCGCTTGCGGTGAAGGGCGTCAGCAGGTCGGGCGGCGCGTCGGCATCCGCCGGCATCGGCGGCATGGTGCTGGTGACCAGCACCGGCTTTCACGGCTCCTACTTGCGTTCGAGCCAAGGGATATCGATGACGGCGATCTCCGGCGAAGGCACCGGCATGGAACGCGATTACGACTACACCTCGGCGCCGCATGCATCCGACCTGGAGTCGCCGGAGCGCGTCGGCCGCATCGCGGCCGAGCGCGCGGTTGCGCGCGCCAATCCCCGCAAGGCCGAGACCTGCACGGTGCCCGTGGTGTTCGATCCCCGCGTCTCGGGCTCGCTGGTCGGCCACCTCGTCGGTGCGATCAACGGCGCCTCGATCGCCCGCAAGACCAGTTTCCTCAAGGATCGTCTCGGCGCGCAGTTGTTTGCCAAGAACATCCGCATCATCGACGATCCCTTACGCCGGCGCGGATTGCGCTCGCAATCGTTCGACGCCGAGGGTGTCAAGGTCAAGAAACTCGCCATCATCGATGAAGGCGTCTTGACCTCCTGGCTGTTGGATTCGGCGACCGCGCGGGAACTGGGATTGACGACGACCGGCCACGCCCATCGCGGGGTGTCGTCCTCGCCGTCGCCGGGGCCGTACAATCTGCATCTCGAGGCTGGCGAGGCCACGCCGGCCGAGCTGATGAGCGATATCAAGCAGGGCTTTTACGTCACCGACCTGATCGGCTCCGGCGTCAACGGCGTCACCGGCGACTATAGCCGCGGCGCGTCCGGCTTCTGGATCGAGAACGGCAAGACCACCTATCCGGTGAGCGAGGTGACGATCGCGGGACACCTGCTCGAGATATTCAAGTCGCTTGTTGCCGCCAACGATCTGGAATTCCGCTACGGCGTGAACGCGCCGACGGTGCGTATCGAGGGACTGACGCTTGGCGGACGCTAGTCCTGTAGCGCGTGATGCTGATTTGTTGAAAGCGACCGTGCGCGAAGCCGGCGCGCTGGCGCTGTCGCTGTTCCGCACCGAACTGAAGAATTGGACCAAGGGTGCCTCGTCGCCGGTATCGGAAGCCGACATTGCGGTCAACGAGCTGCTCGAGACCAGGCTGCGATCCGCGACGCCGGATTACGGCTGGCTGTCGGAAGAGAGCGCCGACGACGAGCATCGTCTGGCGAAGCGTCTGGTCTGGATTGTCGACCCGATCGATGGCACCCGTGGCTATCTCGCTGGCCGCGAGGACTGGTGTGTCAGCGTGGCGCTGGTCGAAGACGCAGCTCCCCTGTTGGCTGCGGTCTTCGCGCCGGCAAGCGATGAATTTTTCTTCGCCGGGCGCGGACAGGGCGCCACGCGCAACGACGTTCCGGTCCGTGCGACCTCCGGCACCGACATGGATTTTTCGCGCGTGGCCGGCCCGAAACCGCTCGTCGAGCGGCTGAAGGCGTCGGCAGGCGACATCGCCCTGCATCCGCGGATCGGATCATTGGCGCTTCGGCTCTGCCGGGTCGCGCAAGGCAGCCTTGATGCCGCCTTTGCCGGCGGCCAAAGCCGCGACTGGGATCTTGCCGCGGCGAATTTGATCGTGCAGGAAGCGAATGGTAACATGACCGCGCTTTCCGGCGAGACGATCCTCTACAATCGGCGGGAGGTGGCGCACGGGGTGCTTGTGGCCGCGGGACGCGATCGGCATGCGAGCATCGTCTCGCATTTTCGAAACCGCCCGATGTCCTGAAGCGCCGTTGATGCGCCTCTTGAAACAAACGCTTGCGAAACAAACGCTTGCGAAGAACATGCTTGCCGGGCATTTTCCTTAAGGGTCAACCATGCCAGATAATGCTCCGCAGCAGTTGCTTCACCTCGTGATCGGCGGCGAATTGGTCGATCTCGAACACAACACGTTCAAGGATCTCGATCAGGTTGAGATCGTCGGCGTTTTTCCCAACTACGCGACGGCCCATGTCGCCTGGAAGGCCAAGGCGCAGCAGACCGTCGACAACGCGCATATGCGTTATTTCATCGTGCACCTTCACCGCCTGCTGGATCCCGCTCAAGACACGAAATCCGGCCGTTGAAAAATCTGCTTCGTAATACGCTGCGCAGCAGCTGGTTTCAGCATGCTGTGGGTTTTCTCGCGGCCGAGTTCCTGCGACTGGTCTGGCTCACCAACCGCTTCACCCTCGAGCCCCCCGACATCTATCAGCGGGTCGAGCCGCGCATGCCGGGGATCTTGGTGTTTTGGCATGGCCAGCATTTCCTGACGCCTTTTATCAAGACCAAGGAGAGCTATCACGCCAAGGTCTTGATTTCGCGTCACCGCGACGGCGAGTTCAACGCGATTGCCGCGGAACGGCTCGGGATCGGCACGATTCGCGGCTCCGGCGATCACGGCTCGGCCTTTCACCGCAAAGGTGGGGTCGGCGCGTTCAAGGAGATGGTGCGCGCGCTCGAGGACAACTATAATGTTGCGCTGACCGCCGACGTACCGAAGCGCTCGCGTATTGCGGGGCTCGGCATCATCATGCTGGCGAGAGAAACCGGACGCCCGATCATGCCCTTTGCGATGGTGACCAGCCGATTCGTCCGGTTGAGGAACTGGGATCGTACCACCATAAATTTGCCTTTCGGGCGGGGCGCATTGGTCGGAATCAAGGAAATCAATGTCCCACCCGACGCGGATGCGGCCACCATGGAACAACTGCGCTTGGATCTCGAGGAGACGTTGAACGAGGCGACCCGGCGCGCCTACGCGATAGTCGGCCGCCCCGAGGGTGCCGATCGTGGCTAATTCGCTGCCGATGACGCTGCGCGTCTACCGCGGCCTGTCGTCGGCGGTAGTGCCCTTCGCGCCGGCCCTGATCAGGCAGCGGCTCCGGCTCGGCAAGGAAGACCCGGAGCGGATGGCCGAACGGCGCGGGCTCACGCGCGACGTTCGGCCGCTCGGGCCGCTGGTCTGGATTCATGGCGCGAGTGTCGGCGAGGTGCTGGCGTCGGCCGCCCTGATCGAGCGGCTGCGCGCGCTGAACCTGCGCATCCTCTTGACCTCGGGCACGGTGACGTCGGCCGCGATCGTGGCGAAGCGGTTTCCGCCCGATGTCATCCATCAATACGTGCCTTACGATTCGCCGCGTTTCGTGACGCGCTTTCTCGATCATTGGCGGCCGTCGCTGGCGCTGTTCATCGAATCGGATCTGTGGCCCAACCTGATTTTGTCGAGCGCGGCCCGGCGGCTGCCGATGGTCTTGATCAACGGGCGGATGTCGCAGCGTTCGTTTCCGCGCTGGCGCAGGGTAGCGAGCACGATCTCGGCGCTGCTCGGCACGTTCGACGTCTGCCTCGCGCAATCGCAGACCGATGCCGAACGTTTTGCCGCGCTCGGCTGCCGCAACGTCGTCACCACCGGCAATTTGAAGCTCGATGTGCCGGCGCCGCCGGCCGATCCGGCCAAGCTAGATCGCCTGTTGGGAGTAACGCGCGGGCGTCCCAGCATCGTCGCGGCGTCGACGCATCCCGGCGAGGAGGACATCCTGATCGAGGCGCACAAGACGCTTTCGGGTTTCTTTCCGCAGCTTCTCACCGTGATCGTGCCGCGGCATCCCGATCGCGGTGCGGCGATCGCGCGGACGATCGCGACGGCGGGCCTGATGCCGGCGTTGCGCTCGCGCGAGGATTTGCCGACGGCGGCGACTGATATCTATGTCGCGGACACGATGGGGGAACTCGGACTGTTCTATCGCTTTGCGCCGATCGTGTTCATGGGCGGATCGCTGGTCGAGCATGGCGGGCAGAATCCGATCGAGGCGGTCAAGCTCGGCGCGTCGATCGTCCACGGTCCCCACGTGTTCAATTTCGCTGACGTGTATGAAGCGCTCGACGGCGCTGGCGGCGCCCGCAAGGCCGACACGCAGGAAGCGCTCGTCAAGCATCTTGGCCAGCTACTCGCCGATCCCGCCGCGCGCGACTCCACGGCCGCTGCCTCCGCGCGCGTGGTCGGCCAGCTCGGCGGCGCGCTCGAACGCACGCTCGCCGCGCTCGAGCCCTATCTGTTGCAGTTGCGGCTCGAGATGGGAGCCGCGAATGCGTGAGCCGGCCTTCTGGCACCGGCCGTCGTCGTGGACATCGCGTCTGCTCCGACCGCTCGGCGCGCTCTATGGCGCGGTCGCGGCGCGGCGATTGCAGCGTAGGGGCTTCGACGCCGGCGTCCCCGTGCTTTGCGTCGGCAACTATCATCTGGGCGGCGCCGGCAAGACTCCGGCGGTGCTGGCGCTCGCGACGATCTTGCGCGAGCTCGGTGAAACGCCGGTCGTGCTCAGCCGCGGCTACGGGGGGCGGCTGCGGGGGCCGGTGATGGTCGATCCCGCGCGGCACGGCGCGGCCGACGTCGGCGACGAACCCTTGATGATGTCAACTCACGTGCCGGTCGCGGTGGCGCGCGACCGTGTCGATGGCGTCGCCTTGGCGCGCTCGCAACGCGCCAGCGTGATCCTGATGGATGACGGCTTCCAGAATCCTGCGATCGCAAAAGATGCTTCGCTGATCGTGATCGACAGCAACCGCGGCGTCGGCAATGGCGAGGTGTTTCCCGCCGGGCCCTTGCGCGCGCCGTTGTCGCCGCAACTTGCCCGCACCGATGCGCTGATCGTTGTCGGCGAGGGAGCCGCCGGCAAAGCCATTGCCGCCGAGATCGCGGCGCGGGGAGGGCTCGTGCTGGCGGCCCATCTGAAGCCCGAGGCGGAGACGCTTGCGCGGCTTGCCGGCCGGCGCGTGCTGGCCTTTGCCGGAATCGGCGATCCAGGGCGGTTTTTCAGGACGCTGCGTTCAGGCGGCATCGAGGTCGTCGGGGAGCGGGCTTTCGCCGATCACCATCCATTTTCGCCTGATGAGATCGAGACGTTGATCGCGGACGCCAAGCGCGATGCGCTAACTCTGGTGACGACGGAAAAGGATCTGGCGCGATTGCGATCCGGCGCGGAGCTGCCTGACTGGGCGCGCGATCTCGTACCCTTCGCGATCACGATGGCATTCGAGGAGCCTGCGCGCTTGCGGACCTTTCTGTCGGACCGGCTGTTCAAGGCGCGGGAGAAGAAATTCAGGGGTGGGTGATATCGGCGTCATCCCGGCGTTCGCAGGGACGACAGACGAAACATTAACGCTGCGACTTCAGCGCGCCCGGAAAATGCCGCTGCAGCACGGCGCTCGGCAGGGCATAGGCCTCCTGCAGGTCGACGCTCCAATATTTCAATTCGTCGAGCGGAATCCGGACATCGGTCACCGCGCAGCGCACGAAAGTTCCCGGTGAGGTGACGCGGAAATCCCCATCCAGATACTGGACTTGCGCTTCGCCATGGCCCGAGGGGCCGAATTTATTCAGCAAGGTTGAAAGCTCCGATGGTTCCCGGTTGCGCAGGCCAGCATCCCGATTCAATTTAGCATAGATAGGTCGCGCTGTCCGCCCGTCAAACCCACCGATTTGTGATGTTTTACAGGCTTTTCCGCATGTTAGCCTCGATAGGCATGGATTGCTGTCTCCCCGGCATCATTCAAAGCCTGATGCGCCTGCTGCCAGCACCCGCATTCCTGATGCTATTTGCGGTGCCCTCAGTCGCGCATGCCGCGTCGTTGCCCGCGCCGCGCCAGATCGAGATTCCCTATCAGGGCGGAACCCTGCACGCACAGCTTTACCAGCCCGACGGCGACGGACCGTTTCCGACCATGATCGCGCTGCACGCTTGCGGCGGGTTGACCGGCCATTCCGAACCAGTGCTGCCGCGTTATCGCGATTGGGCCGAGCAATTGCTGAAGGGCGGCCAGGCGGTGCTGTTGCCCGACAGTTACGGCTCGCGCGAGCTTGGCCCGCAATGCCGCGTCAAGGAGCGCACGGTGCGCGCCCGGCGCGAGAGGGTCGACGACATCACGGCGGCACGGCAATGGCTGATGCAGCAGCCCTGGGTGGCGCGCGACCGTATCAGCCTAATGGGCTGGGGGAGCGGCGCGAGTGCGCTATTATGGGCCGTGCGTCCGCAATCCTTGACGCGCGACGTCGCGCCGGATTTCCGCTCCGCGATCGCGTTCTATCCGGATTGCCGCACCTCCGCAGGCCTTGGCTGGAGCGCGCGGGTTCCGACGCTGATCCTGATCGGTGCCAGGGACGATGTCTCGTCGCCGCCCGCCTGCCGCCAGATGATCGACGGCGCGCGAGGACGTAGTGCGCTGACGCGCTATGTGGTCTATCCGAGCGCCTATCACGACTTCGACCGCGTCAATCTGCCTGTGCACGCGGTGTCGGGAACCTCGGATGCCGCGGTCCCCGACCATGGCCATCTCGGCAGCGATCCCGAGGCGCGCGCCGATTCGCAGAAGCTCGTGACGGAGTGGCTGGCGCGGTAGCGCGAAGCAACCACCTCGCGAGCGAGTGATCCCTAGAGCGTGATGACTTTTCTTCGAATCGTCATCTCGCTCTATCTTTTTGTTTAAGCATGATCTTTTCGGAAAACCGGTACCCACCCATCGGGTCGTGGCCCGAGGGCATGCTTTTCCGGATCATGCTCTAAAACAAGCTGCCCTGATCGACCGGCTTCGCGACGCGCTTCGGCGTGGCCGGCTTGGTTTCGCGCGCGGTCTTCGGCTGGCTCGTCGGAGTCACCGCCGGCCGGTCGGAATCCGCGGTCGCGGCGACGCGGCCGTCGGAAAATTCCAGATCGAGCCGCGCGCCGGGGCCGACGCTGCTTGCTGCGTGCAAGGGGTGGCCCGCCTCGTCGCGAACCAGGGCAAACCCGCGTGCCAGCACGCTGCGATAGGACAACGCCGCCAGCAATTGGCCGCTATGGGTGACGCGTGCCTCCAATCGACGCAGCGTGGTCGTCAGCGCGCGCCGCTCGCGTTCGGCAAGCCGTTCGGTCCGTTCGCGCTCGCGGGCGATCCTCTGACGTTGCGCCTGCGCGTTGGCGAGCTTCGAGGCCTTCAGTCGCGCATCAAGCCCGGCGTAGCGGTCCTTTCGGCTGCGCAGCAGCGATTTGGCGGAAATCGTCAGCCGCTCGCCGGACACCAAAAGGCGATGCTGGGCCTGCGCCACCTGACCGCGCAGCACGCGCACCGTCAGCCGCGCGCTGGTGGCGGCAAAACGGCGGAAATGCGCGTGCGTATTCGCCTTCAGGCCACGGGGCAGGGCGCTTGCCGCCGTATCCAGCCGCTGCCGCGGGATCGCCAGGAGTTCATTGGCCGCGGGCAGCGCGCGGACGGCGGCGCGCAATTCGTTGCGGCGGCCCTCCTGGCCACGGTGCCAGCACAGCATCTTGCGGCGCGCGAGGCTTTCGACCTCGGCCAACAATTCGCTGCGAACCGGCACCGCCATTTCGGCCGCGGCCGTCGGCGTCGGCGCGCGCTTGTCGGCGGCGAAATCGATCAGCGTGATGTCTGTCTCATGACCGACCGCCGAGATCAGCGGGATGATGCTCTCGGCGGCGGCGCGGACCACGATTTCCTCGTTGAACGACCAGAGGTCTTCCAGCGAGCCGCCACCGCGCGCGACGATCAGGACGTCAGGCCGCGGAATCTTGCCGCCCTCCGGCAACGCATTGAAGCCGCGGATCGCAGCCGCGATCTGTTCGGCCGAACCTTCGCCCTGCACCTTGACCGGCCACACCAGGACGTGGCGTGGAAAGCGGTCTTCCAATCGATGCAGGATGTCGCGGATCACAGCCCCGGTCGGCGAGGTGACGACGCCGATCACCTCCGGCAGCCACGGCAATAATTTCTTGCGCGCCTCGTCGAACAGGCCCTCGGCAGCGAGCTTCTTCTTGCGCTCTTCCATCAGCGCCATCAGCGCGCCGATGCCGGCGGGCTCGAGCGCCTCGATCACGATCTGGTATTTCGAGGAGCCGGGATAGGTCGTGAGCTTGCCGGTAGCGATGACCTCGAGCCCCTCCTGCGGCTTGAAGCGCATCCGGGCATGGGCGAATTTCCAGATCACCGCCTCGATCTTGGCGCCCTCGTCCTTCAGCGCGAAATAGCAGTGCCCGGAGGAGTGCGGTCCGCGGAAGCCGGAGATTTCGCCGCGCACGCGCACATGGCCGAAATTGTCCTCCACCGTCCGCTTCAAGGCGGAGGAGAGCTCGGTCACCGTGAATTCCGGTGCGTTGATAAGGGCTTCAGCTGCGGGCATCTCAGGTGATTCGGCGTTTCGGGATTGACATCCAAGGTAAGGACTTTCGCCGCCAAGCGCCAATCCGGCCCTTGCTCAATCAGTAACTCTGTGATACAGAGTACTCTACAGGCTAACTACGGGAGGAAGTCATGCTGAAATGGCCGTTGAAATTGCTGCAGTGGACGCTTTGCGGGGTCGGTGCGGTCGCGCTGCTGTTGACCGCCATGATCGCGACGCCGCTCCGGCGTCCGCCACAACTGATCTCTGTTTCCGAGACCGCCCGCGCGGTCGACCGCAGCACCATGCCCGAGGTCGAGCGGTTCCAGGCCCGTGATGGAACCGGCTTGGCATACCGCCGCTACCCGGCGCGAGGAGCCTCCGTGGGCCGGGCCGCCATCCTGATCCACGGCTCAGCCGGCTCAAGCACGAGCATTCACGCGCTCGCGGACGCGTTGGCGGCGCGCGGAGTGGAAACCTTCGCGGTCGACGTCCGCGGCCATGGTGCATCCGGCACGCGTGGCGACGTCGGCTATGTCGGCCAGCTTGAAGACGATCTCGTCGATTTCGTCGCACTCATCCGCAAGTCGGTGCCGTCAGCGCCGCTGACGCTGATCGGCCACTCGGCAGGCGGCGGCTTCGCGCTGCGGGTCGCGGGCTCGCCGATCCAGAACCTGTTCGAACGCACCATTCTGCTGGCACCCTATCTCGGCTACGACGCGCCGACCAACAAACCGAATTCAGGTGGCTGGGCCAGCGCCGACATTCCGCGCTTTCTTGGATTGCAGGCGTTGCGCACGATCGGCATCAATTGCTGCGACGCGCTGCCGACGCTCGCCTTCGCGGTGCCTCCGGATTCGGAAAAGACCGTGGTATCCGCCTATTCCAACCGGCTGATGCGCAATTTCGCGACGCGCGGCTATCGGATCGATCTCGCGGCTGCGACGAGGCCAGTCACAATCTATTGCGGCGCCGACGATGAAATGATGATCGCGGACAAATATGCCGAAGCGGCGCGCGCAGTCGCTCCGTCAGTCGACGTCAAGGTGATCGAAGGCGTCAATCACATGGCAATCCTTAGCGCGCCGAAGGCGACATCGGCGATCGTCGACGACGTCGCCACCCATGCAGCGGCGGGAAGCTCGTCGTGATCGCGCACCTGACCGCCGCAGGAACGCTCCATACCGTGCTGGCGATGTTCTGCATCGCCACCGGCTTGATCCAGTTCCTGCGGCCGAAAGGCGGGCCGGTCCATCGCGCCCGCGGCTACGCCTTCGTCTATGGGATGCTGGTCGCCGATGGCGCGGCGATGCTGGTTTATCAGTTCACCGGCCAGTTCAACATTTTCCATGCCGGCGCGATGGTGAATTTCATCCTGGTCGTGCTCGCGATCGTGCCGCTGTTGCGCAGCCCGCGTCCGGCCAACTGGAAATTACACCATTATTCCTTCATCGCCTGGTCCTATGTCGGCCTGATCGCCGCCGCTGTCACCGAGGTCGTGGTGCGAGCCGGTCACCCGGCGACACGAGAGTGGTCCTGGGCTGTGACCGCTGCGATCACCGTGCTGGTCACGGCGGTTGGCTATGTTCTCGTCGATCGCTATCGTCCTGCCGCGGGATCCCCTTCACCCCCCGCCGGCACCACGCAGCATGACGGCGTCCCATCATGATCGACAGCTACGAGGCCGGCAAAGCGCTCAGCGATATCAACGATGTTGTTCGCCGTGTTCGTCAATCGCAGATCTACAATCTCACCAGCGTCTTGATGATCTGGTGGGGTGCGCTGGTGTTTGCCGGCAACATCGCGACCTGGCTCTGGCCGCGCTACGACGGTTACATCTGGATCGCCGTCAACATGGCGGGAATTCTGGGCTCGCTCGCGCTCAGCGGCTCAGGCTATTCAGTAACCGGTGTGCGTACCTTTAACATCCGGATGCTGGTCGCGTACCTGCTGTTCTTCGCCTTCGGACATTTCTGTACGGACGTGCTCGGCCATTTCACGCCGCGTCAGCAGGGAACGTTCTGGCCGATCTATTTCATGCTGTTCTATGTGATCGCGGGCTTGTGGTTCGGCTATGCCTTTGTCGCGATCGGCATCGCCATCACGGTACTTACGCTGATCGGCTATTTCTTTGTCACCGGTTTCACATTCCTTCTGTGGATGGCCGTCGTCAATGGCGGCGGCCTGATTCTGGGCGGCCTCTGGATGCGCCGGGAATGATCGATGGCTGAGCTCGACGATATCATCCACCAGCCGTTGCGGTTGCGCATCATGGCCGCGCTCAATGCGCTCCCGACGTCCGTCGGGTTGGAGTTCTCCAAGCTGAAGAAACTGACCGGCGCCACCGACGGCAATCTCGGCGCGCATATCGAGACGCTGTCGAAAGCCGGCTATGTCGCGGTGGAGAAAGCCTTTGTCGGCAAGAAGCCGCAGACCACCGTGACCGCGACCGCCGCAGGCCGCGGCGCATTCGTCCGCCATGTCGCGACCTTGCAGGAAATCATCGCCGCCTCGGCTGGCAGCAAGTAGGGCTCTGCTCGGCAGCATCATTCCGGCGCGTTGAAGCGCCCGGGACGACGGTATCGAGTTATGTCCTTGCCCCTTGCAGCCGGGGCCGGATTCGTGCATCTCCGACCTGGGCACTTCGCGTCAATCTGGCGTCCTTATGCACATTCTCCTGCTCGGTTCCGGCGGCCGCGAACACGCATTGGCGTGGAAGATCGCATCGTCCCCGTTGGTGACGAAACTCTGGTGCGCGCCGGGCAATGCCGGGATCGCGCGAGAAGCCGAATGCGTGGCGCTCGACATCGCGGACCACATGGCGGTGATCGATTTCTGCAAGACCCATGAAGTAGAGCTGGTCGTGGTCGGCCCGGAGACGCCGCTTGCGGCCGGCATCGTCGACGATCTGGCCGCCGCCGGCATCAAGGCGTTCGGGCCGAGCAGGAAGGCCGCGCAGCTCGAAGGCTCCAAGGGTTTTACCAAGGACCTCTGCCGCGAGTTCGCCATTCCGACCGGCGCCTATCGCCGCTTCGATAACGCCACCGACGCGCTCGCTTATGTGCGCGGGCAAGGCGCGCCGATCGTGGTCAAGGCCGATGGCCTTGCCGCGGGCAAGGGCGTCGTGGTCGCTGAAAGCTTGGCCGAGGCCGAAGAGGCCGTCGCCATGATGTTCGCGGGCGGCTTTGGGGCTGCCGGCGCCGAGGTCGTGATCGAGGAATATCTCTCGGGCCGCGAGATCAGCTTCTTCGCGCTGTGCGACGGCGAGACCGCGATCCCGCTTGCCTCCGCGCAAGACCACAAGCGCGCCTTCGACCACGACGAGGGGCCGAATACCGGCGGCATGGGTGCCTATTCGCCGACGCCGTTCGTGACGCCGGCCATCCACGACGCGATCATGGCACGAATTATCCTGCCCACGGTCGCCGGCATGAAGGCGCGCGGCACGCCGTTTCGCGGCGTGCTCTATGCCGGCGTGATGCTGACGGGCGAGGGCCCGAAGCTGTTCGAATTCAATGTCCGCTTCGGCGATCCCGAATGCCAGGTCCTGATGCTGCGGATGATGTCGGATATCGTGCCGGCGTGTCTCGCCTCATGCGACGGCCAGTTGAAGAATTTTGATCTACGCTGGTTTTCCGATCCCGCGGTGACCGTGGTGATGGCGGCAAAAGGCTATCCCGGCGACTACAGGAAAGGCAGCCGCATCGGGGGGCTCGAAGCGGCGGCCAAGATCGACGGTGTCGAGATCTTTCATGCCGGCACGGTAGCGAAGGACGGCGCGATCGTGGCGAATGGCGGACGCGTGCTGAACGTCTGTGCGTCCGGCAAAACGATTGCGCAGGCGCAGGCGCGCGCCTATCAGGCGGTCGACCGCATTAACTGGCCGGACGGTTTTTGCCGCCGCGATATCGCGTGGCAGGCCGTAGAACAGGAGCGAAAGTAGTGATGCAATCGATGTTGAGTGGCGCTTGTTCGAACGGGTTTTTTTTGCTGAACACGATGTTCCGCCCTAGCGGACTGCTCATGGTCGTCGCCATAGCTTGTCTCCCAAGTCCGTCGGTCGCCCAGACCGTTGCCCCGGTCCTTCCCGAACAACTCGAGCAGCATGACCCGGACATCGATATTTATGCCTTGATGACGGGGAAATGCCCGACGCTGAAAATCGCCGGCCGCGATTTCGCGTGCAAGGTCGTTGGCTTCTTTCACGGCGAGCACGGTCGCGTGAATTTCACCGTTGTGCTCGACGACCCCGCTGATGGAAGCCACATCATCTCGTTTTCCGGCAGGAATGGCCTGCGGTCGGACGACAATGTCTACCAGCTCCCGATCGACCGGATGCTCCTGAACTCCAAGGACAGGCCGAAGGCCGACGGCATGCCAGTGCCGCGTGTCGAATTGTCGGCCGGGACCTGCAAGCAGGTCGGCAGCTTCGCGACGCGATTGATTTCCAGCATCTCCTGCACGGCCGCCGACAAAAACGGCAGGAGATATGAGCTGAAGTTCGTGTCGGACGGCTCGCCGATGTCGGTGACGCGGATCAGGCAAACCACCGTCTCGCAGCAGGACCCGGTCATGCAGGACCTGTTCAAATGACGCGACGGCGGGTCGGTGGTCATCGACGATCTCGGCCAAATTGGCTGGCAGGAGCATTGCCCTACCGCAATCTTTCCAGACCATTCGTCGCGGATGCTCCCGTCCCGTCACATTCGCCTTTATTGATCCGAAACGGCAGACGAAGCCTGCGTTTGATGGAATTTTGCGACATGACGGGCTATGTTCAACTTCGGGTCCAGTTGGTGTTCAGCGCCTTTGAAGGGGCCGGTCATGCAGTGCCCCCAGTGCGGCAGCCCGAACGACGTCGGCAACCACTATTGTAAGAGCTGCGGCAATCCGTTCGGCATCAAGTGCGAGGTTTGTAGCCATATCAACGGTGTCACCAGCCGCTTCTGCGGACAGTGCGGGACGCGATTGGTATCGAAAGGTGTCGTCGCCGATCCCTCCTCGCAACGTCTTCTCCGCGCGCTGAGTACCAAAGGCGGCGAGCGCAAGCGTCCGGCTGACAGTCGCCGCCGACACACCGACCTCGGCAGCAATATGCTTGCCGGTGTGGCGCTGCCGGCGCAACGTCTCGATCACCGTGCACGTGGCGGGCGCTGTTTGGCTTGGCAATGAAT
>Ga0137377_10000399_pt1 | contig 25846 bp, 21 predicted proteins | sample SagtaG_22_FD_104815 | JGI IMG/M metagenome (GOLD analysis project Ga0137377, IMG submission 104815) | Vadose zone soil microbial communities from Sagehorn Ranch, Mendocino, California, USA - Sage2_L_40_16 metaG | ecosystem: Environmental > Terrestrial > Soil > Vadose zone | place: USA... | reverse complement strand
GAGGCAGGCTTGCATCTGGGCGCATCGTCGCACCGGGTAGAGCATAACTTTTTTCTCGATGAAGGCCGCAAGATCGATTCGGACGTGAACGATCCAGCCTACGCAGCTTTTTACGGCCCCGCCCACCTGCGAATGGAAGAAGAGCGGCATTCAATGTTGGAGGACTGGACCTACGTCAGTGACGCGTATCTGAACGATTGGCTTGCCCGCAATGCCGAAATCGTCGAAAAATATAAGCCCGAACTGATGTGGTTTGACTGGTGGGTCGGGCAGCCGGACGTGCGAAAGCATCTCCTGGAGTTTGCCGCTTTTTACTACAACCAGGCAGCGAGTCGAGGAGAGGTTGGCGTAATCAATTACAAGTACAGTGCCATGGAAAAGCAGTCCGCGGTTCTCGATATCGAAAGGGGCCAGTTGAATGACATTCGAGATTCCTATTGGCAGACCGACACGTCCGTCAGCAACGATTCCTGGGGCTACATTGAAAATGATCACTTCAAGACGCCTGAGTTCCTGGTGCATCAGCTCATCGATATCGTCAGCAAGAACGGCAATCTGCTGGTGAATGTCGGCCCGCGCTCCGACGGAACAATTCCCGACGAGGTGCAGCGCGTCCTGTTAGACATCGGTTCGTGGCTAAAGGTAAATGGTGAAGCAATTTATGGCACCCGCCCGTGGAAGTTGTATGGGGAGGGTCCGACGAAAATCGTCGAAGGCGCGTTCCACGACACTGCTGCGTCTCCCTTCACGGAACACGACTTTCGTTTCACCCGCAAAGGTGACAGTGTGTATGCGATCGAGCTGGCATGGCCCACCACCGGAGAAGCTGTAATTCGGGCCTTGGGCAGCACAGACCTTGCCGGCCAGAAGATCACTGCCGTTTCCCTGGTTGGATACGGATCGGCTGTGCACTATGAGCAGCGGACGGATGCCTTGCACATCCAGGTGCCGGACCAAGCACCCGGAAAATACGCCTACTGTTTCAAGATCATTCTGGCCAATAAATCCTGAGCTTTGACTTATGACCATTGAGTCGAGGGTGACACGGATCCTTTCTTACGTAACACGATTCGCTCGGTGGAATGCATCGGTATTGGTCTTCGTCTCGGTCTCGGGCCAAGCTCTACTGTTCGGGCAAAATTCTGGGGCCGCGCCATCAAAAGCGGCAGATGGCACTGCGGTGTTGGACCGCTCTAGGCGAACCAGGTCTCGTTGAGATCAGCCTTAAGCTCGGCCACACGGGCCGCAGCCGCGCTTTCGTGAATAATACCGGCCCACTCGGATATCAGATCGACAGCATCGAGCGTTGCCCATTGCTCATTGGTGAAGCCTTCAAACCCTCGGGCTGGATCGTCTTGCCGTCCTGTCCGGGCCCGAGCACAAGATCGGCTAGCTTGTAGCTCAGAGATGCCTGTTTCTTTTGAGGTCTCGTCGAGAGCGTTGAGCAAAGCCAAAGTCTTGTCGCCCTCCTGACCGAGAGGCCGCACGGTTTTTCCGTTGCTGGTGTAGAGAGCAGGTTGAGCGCCGGTCAGGGTTGGCGTGAGAACACCACGTTCGCCTGCGATGGTGATGTTGAGCGCTAAATGGTGGCCGCCAAACTGCAACATCCAGGGATCCTTCTCAGAAGCCTTTCCCGGAATCGAAATGTAGTAAAGATCTTTGCCGAAGATCGGTTTGTTTCCCTCGATCTTGAGAACCTCGTCGCCTTCCATAATTTGCTCAACTTTCTCAAAACCCTTTCGACTGAGCGCGGACGAGACCAGAGCCAGAGCGGCAGAACGCTGAGCGGTATTCAGTTCTTTGAGGCTGAGGCCGGCCCGGGGAACGAACGTCCCAGAGGAAATTGGCTGTCGGCCAATCCCTCAGTATGTACTGATGTGGCTCTTCCGCGGAGCAACGTGATCGATGGGATCAAAAAAGAACCGGTTCGAACTATCGTGCCTTTCTTCGACGCGTAACAATAAGCCTCTGCAGCGGCAGCGAGTCGTAACGAGACCAGAGGCCAGGACGTTCCCACCGGTGTCATATTGCGGCAGGAGATTTGATGCCTCTTGCAGCACCCGGAATTCTGAATGTCCAGGCATGCAGGCAAGGCAGCTTGTCGATGCTGAGTTGGGGCACCGTGATATGCAAGTCCGCGCCCTGGATGCGCCATTGGATCGAGTCGCTGCATCCTAGCATTGTGATGACGGCCCCGCTTTCAGGGAGGGTGTCCTTTAGAACAAGCTCCTTGCCCGGCCAGTCAAGACAAATGGCATAGAGGGTCGCTTCCATGGCTGTATATCGTACGCCGGTGCCGTTGTAATCGAGCTTGACCTGGTAGCCTTCCTCTTTGTTTTTCCTCTCTTCTTGCTCCGGGGGGCTGCTCTCCAGTCTCCGCGTGCGATAAATGGCCTCGCCATTCACTTCGAGCCACCTTCCAATGTCCACAAGCCGCTGCTGCATGATTACTGGAATTCGGCCGTCCCCGGTGGGTCCGACGTCCAGGGCTAGATTGCCCCCCTTGCTCACCACTTCGACAAGAAGGTGAACTAGCTCTTTCGAGCTCTTGTAGTCATCCACATCTTCCACGCGGTTGTAACCGAATGATTTGCCTATACCGCGACCCTCCTCCCATGGTTTGTTAGCCTTCAGGCCTGCCCAGAAATGCCCATACTCTCCTACTGCGTAGTCGCCCACGTTCCTTTCTGTCCAGAGGTCACCCCACCGGTCATTCACCACGACTTTGTCGCGGATTGGCGATTCGTAGTATACCCAGGCAAGCAACTCCTTCACTTTCAGTTGATCGCTGGGAACCCAGTTACCATCGCCCCAAAGGATGTCCGGCTTGTACTGCGTTACGAGCTCCTTCACCTGGGGAGTCATATACTTCTCACTGTAGGCCAGGCCATCCACGCAATGCTTGAGGTCCGCACTGTTGTCCATCTCCAGCGGGTTAAACCACTCACAGAGGGAGAAGTAGGCGCCAAATCGCATTCCCTTCTGCCGGACGGCTTTCTGTATATCGCCGACCACGTCGCGTTTAGGGCCTGTGGCACCGGCATTCCAGTCCTTTGGCCAGCTATAGGTCGTCGGCCACATGCAGAAACCATCGTGAAATTTGGTCGAAAACACGACGTACTTGGCTCCCGCCCTGGCAAACAGGTCTGCCCACTGGTCAGGGTTGAAGAGCTCAGCTTTGAGCAACTTACCGAAGTCCCAGTACGTCACCTGGTCTCCGAACATTTCCCTGACGAACGGATCGGCCATCCGTTCTTCGGATTCCCAATCCATTCGGCGTAGCCTTTCTTGGGGTTATATGCGGGAACGGAATAAGGACCCCATTGAACAAAAATGCCGAATTTCGCGTCGGGGAACCATGCGGGAGTCGGCCGTTTCGCGAGGGACTCCCACGTTGCTTCATAGTTCTTGCCCGCGGCCTGGCTAGTGCCGCCGACAGGAGCGTCCCCCGCGGTAGACAAAGCCCTAGCCTTAGTTCGTTGTTCTTGGCTGTTCTCGGCCAATCCCGGTAAGGGGGAAGTGAGTGCTTGCGATGCCAGGGCAGTTGCAATTGCACCCTTGAAAAATCCACGCCTTGTTTGAGTCATACATCTTCCAGGGGTTTCGACATGTTTCTGGAGATCGAGCGGTTGCTGCGAAGAGCAACCGCTCGATCTCATGAGGGATCAGAAATTAAGCCGAAGACTCAGTTGCAACTGTCGTGGAGTGGTCGCGAGGGTAGTGATCTGACCGAAGGTTGGATTGCTCATATCCACGTCTGGAACACCGTAATTCATCATATTGAACACATTGAATGCCTCGGCCCTGAACTCAAGGTTCATTCCTTCCCGGATTCGTATCGACTTAGCCAGGGTGAAGTCGGTCTCAAAGACGGGTGCGCTCCGGAATACGTTTCGGCCCAAATCTCCGTACGCGAACTGAGGAATACCGAAGGCCGCAGGATTGACCCACTCGTGGACGGTACGATGCGCAGGAGTAGGGTCACCGATAAGATTAGGTCGCAAATACGAATCAAACCTTCCCACGTTGGCCAAGTCCCCGTCGATGTACGGGTTCCACGGCGCCCCCGAATGAATCGCCTGGATAACATCGGTCCGCCAGTTGCCGAGCACCCAAGAAAGTGGCCCGCTGGGGAGCCACCGTTTTCCTCTCCCAACGGGCAATTCATAGCTGCCACTGACCACGAGATTCTGAGGTACGTTGTAGCTAGAAACGCTGCGGTTGGACTTCATGTCGTACTCATTCTGAATGGACGACGTGCCGCTGGCACCATTTTCAGAGCCAAACCAGCCGCTGGCACCGTTATCAATCGATTTCGACCAGGTATAGGCAACGAGTAGCATCAGTCCCCGTCTGAAGCGCCGATTTAGTTCAACCTGCAGTGAGTTGTAGTTGGCGCGGCCAGTGTTAAAGCTATAGGGAAACGGGGCTCCGACGTATGGGAACGGGCGCAAAGCATTCACCTGATCAGCTGACCCGGGTCCAGGCGTGGTAGCAGCGTTAGCCAGATAGCCGTAGTCCAATCTCCGAGTGACACTTCCGCTATAGGCCGCTGAGAGCGTGAGGTCTGGTGTGAACTGGCGCTGGAGTTGTACGTGGTACTGAATCGAGTAAGGGGGTTTCTTGTTGGGATCAAAAGGAAAGCCGCCGAAGGCTATCGAGTTCCAGGGGCCGGTGGGATCCGGCCCAAAATCGAGTCCCTGTGCCTGAGCAGCGTCAATCGTGGTTACCGGCTGTCCTATCTGGTTGAAGGTGGCGCCCCCGAAATTGTTATTCGGCCACAGCGCCTGGATATTGTTGTTCTCCTGAGTGATCCCCGAGAACACGTCGTAAGTCAGTCCGGCCCCTGCCCGCAGCAACGTCTTGGGCGTAAACTCCCAGGCAAATCCCACGCGCGGCTCAAAATTCTTCCGGTGAGTCGCTTTAATGTTTGGACGTGGTGCAAGAATGATGTGATTGCCTCCAGGAAGGGCCGACAAGTCTCCCCCCGGGATACACGGCGGAATTGCAGGCGTTCCACACGCCGCGGGCAGCGCTTTGCCACCTATCCAGTAATCTCCTGTGGCAAAATTGAAGTCGCCGGCCGTGACCTTGATGTAGTTCGGCGGGTCGACAAATTCCCAGCGCAGCGAGTAGTTCACTGTCAGGTTCCGCTTCACTTTCCACTCGTCCTGACCATAAAAGCCCCAGGTGTTGTACGTCTGGTTGTAATACTGGGTCGAACCGAACGTGTCACTCGGAACTCCGAGCAAGGCGGAAGCGAGGCCGATCCCTGATAGCACTCCACCAGTCTGTTCTGGATCGGCGGTCTGGTCGGTTCCGAAATCCGCTCCGGCGTAGGGATCGGACCCCCACCAGTGCTGGCGGAAGAACAGATATCCGAACTTCATTTGGTGATTCTTTATTAACCAGCTGAAATCCGGAGCAAACTGGTAATTCCGCTCCGAAGCGATACTGTTCGGGTCACCTTCAATTCCGGTCGGCCCGAGGCCATCAACGTTCAGATTGATCTGGCCTCCGTATCTGTTGATCTGAGTCCACCCCAGGTCGGACCACTGCGATGCGGACAACGGATGTTCCGGATTCCGGGTCCAAGGAGTACCTGTCGTTGCCAGGCGCGTCGTGAGAAAAATATTAGGGCTGAACGTCTGATCCCAGCCCAGAGCTAGTTGATTGGGCCAGTGATAGTCGAAGCCGCCGTTCTTGAGGGTGTCGGCCGTGAGGTCCCATTGACTAAAATGATTCACCCGGAAGAACAGGCGCGTCTTTGACGCGGCTTGATAATCAATTCTGCCCTCAAAAGCATTGGCATTGTTTACGTTCGGCCGGTTATTGATCACATTGTTGAAGCCATTGTCGAAGGATTCAATGGGTATATTCGGCTGGTCGTACAGGGTCTTCATCGTGTTCAACATCATTTGATTGATGCGATCACTCGGAATAATATTCCCATGAAACGGGTCACGGATGAAGTTTCCGGGGTTCAACGGGTCCTCGCGGGTGGTGGCAGGATCGTAAATTTGAACGGGCCAGGCGGAAAAATCTCCACCGAGTTCCGCCGTTGTGGGGACGTGATAGAGCGATTTTGCCGCTGCCGAATACCGCCAGGCATCATAACTGAAGAAAAAGAAAAGTTTGTTCTTGCCATTGTAGAGTTTAGGGATGTACACGGGTCCACCCAGAGTAGCGCCGAATTGGTTCTGTCGAAATGTCGCAGGAGGAATGGGGACGATGTTTCCTGCACTGTCGGTGCTTATATCGGTAAAAGGATCCCGTGCGTCGAAAATCTGGTTGCGCAGGTACTCGAACGCCGATCCGTGAAGCGTGTTGGTCCCGGACTTCGTCGCGAGATTGACCGTGCCGCCCATGACCAAGCCATATTCACCTTTAGCATTGTGTGTATCAACACTGAATTCTTGAATCGCATCGAGGCTGGGCAGAATACTGTAACCGGCGGTCTCGCCTTCGGTGTTGATAATGCCATCTATCAAATACAGATTGCTTCGACTCCATTGCCCATCAACGCTTGGCTTGATCCAGGCGGAGCCAGGGAGAGCGACCGTGCTGCCCCATTCTTGCGAGGTGTTCACTGGTGAGACGCCGGGAACCAGCATTGTCATTTCAGTGAAGTTCCTGCCATTGATCGGCAAGTTCTCGACGGCCTCCCTTCCTATGACCGTGCCCAATTCAGATGTGGAGGCTTGGAGCAAGGGAGCTTCGCCCAATACTTGCACCGTTTCCGAAACTTGCCCCACAGAAAGAGTCATATTCAACGTGACAGTCCCATTGACAGCTACCCTGAAGGCAGCTACCGAGGACGCCCTGAAACCGGATTTTTCTGCCTTGAGACTGTAAAGACTCGGTGCCACATTCACGAAAGCGTAGACTCCGCTTGCGTTCGTTACGGCGGTAGTCACAATCCCGGTGGCCGGATTGGTGAGAGTCAGTGTGGCGCTCGGAATTGCGGCGCCTGTGGAGTCTGTGACAACGCCATTGACTCCGCCCGTCGGCGTCTGACCAAAGCCCAGAGAAGCGGAGATGAACAGAGCGAGGACGAGAGCCACCGAAGCTGTTGTTAGACGCTCCATAAGAACCCCTCCCAGAACGATCATTGGTTGGACTAAGTGGTTGGACCAATCCAACTGGGACTTCTTACCTCACAGTTTCCATGATTGTCAAGAGAATTTGCGTTGGACGTGGAATATCGTCCTTAACCCAAGTTCGTCACTAAGGGGCCAAAAAGAGGGTTAAGTGCTTTGAAATCAGTTCAGGCTACAACAAAGTCTGCACTACATTTTTGAATCTGGATCGGGTCCAGTCGTTCCGGCAGCCGCAGTTGGAGCTGGTGAAAAATCCTCTGCTGGTCCTCATCCAGCTTGCTGATGCGGCGCAACCAAATTTCTTTACCTTCTACCGTGGGCAGTACGATATCCACGCTGTGCAACTCGGATAATCGCTTTAAGGCTTTGGCCGGCGAATACTCCGAGGCACTCCGCTTCAGAAGATGCTTCAGCGTCACCAGCAGGGCGTAGCCGAGAAAGGCCACCAGCACGTGGGCTTTCACTCGCTTTTCCAGTTGATGAAACAGCGGCCGGATCGTCAGCTCACTCTTGAGCGTGCGAAATGCAGCTTCCACTTCCGTCAGCTGTATGTATTTTTTCCAAAGGTCGGCCGCAGAGTCGCCTGTTACGCACGCCTGGTGTGGCGGCAGAAGCCGGAGCAACAACAATGGCTGGAGGCGCGCGAAGGCGCGTATCTGTTACGCACAAATGCCCGCAAGGAGAATGATGGCGATGTAAGGGTGAGGCCTGAGGCCACGGTTCAAGGCGGAGCCTGGCTTGATAAATAAATGGTCGAACCACGTCCAGTGGCTGTCTTGCTGGCTGCAGAGTGCGCCCATGTCAAGTGTTTGTTGCAATAAATCAGCGTTGACAGGCATCAACACCACATCCTAGCATAGTGGTCCTCAAGGATAGTTGGTACACCCAATTGTGATCAGCATTGAATACTCTCAACGGGCAAGGATATTACGCATAATGAGCAATTCGCATCTCCGAATGTTGAGGGCGGTATTTCCAATCTTGCTGCTCGCCGGACTGGCAGTCGGGCAGCAAAACGGTCCTGTGGCCCGGTGGGAGTTCGATCAGTCAAGCGGAGCCAAAACCAGGGACCCCATCAGCGGCGTCGAGGACAGCGTGAGTGGATACTGCGCATATGCTCGGAGCGTGTCTGGTAGCGCGCTGTAGTTCGACGGATACACAACAGGTGTCACACGACTCGCAAAGCAGGTCCCAGCAATGGGGAGCGTACGACGCCGAACCGATGTCTGACAAACAGACGCGTAACTCACGGGTGAATATTATGGAAAGCAGTCCGCCCGCGCGCTTGTGCACTGGCGCTATGCGCTGGCCGACGTTCTGTATCGTGGCGCACATCAGGACCCGCTCACCGGGTGGTTCGGACGGGGCTGACGAGTATTACACGGTTTATCCTGACCGAGTTGCCGGAAGAAAACAAGTCTTGCACCATAGTGACCGCGTGCAGCCGCCGCACATGTGGCACGAGTGGCAGGAGACCATAATTGTGAATGGTCCGGGCACGCGCCCTGAGGATAATGTCCAGAATGACGCGCTCACTCTGGCAAACATGTCGGGGCTTCTCCGCAACTGCAGTTGAAACTGCAAGCCTCCGACGATTCTCCAATTTTCAATCCCGCCCTCGTGGTGAAGAATTGGAATGCCGATCCGGCGCTGGGTCACAGTTGATGGTCGTGCGGTGCCAGCAGGAACTGTCCGGGTCGGGACGATACGCAACCTGGACGGCATCGACCTGGCGGTCTTTGTGCAGCAGCAGACGACGAAGCCGATGGAGATTACTTTGACAGTTCCAAACTCCCGCACTCAGTCGCCGTAGGCCGATTGAGTTTCACATTTAACTGTCGGGTTGGGGGGATACTGTACCGCGGTGAAAATTCAAAGGGAGGGCAAAATAGGTGATCTTATGCGTCGTGCGGGATCCGGCGAGCTCCAGGCAGCCCCCGAAGGAAGCTCTCGAAAGGCCCTGAAGTTCGCACCGATGGCCCTCTATTAATGATGGCTCTCCGCTATTAACAAAAACGGGGTGGGGATGGCTCGGTGAGGGCCAGTAAGCATAGAGCTCTCGCAATAGGCTGCATTTTTTCGGCCTCCGGGCCTGCGTTGGCAGGGGATTTCGAATCACCTAACAGCGTAATGCTAAGCGTTTCAGGAGCACCCTGCTTTGGGCAATGACCGAAGGTCGAGCCAGGACCGGATGCCCTCGCGCCGCGAATTCTTGAGGTGGTGCAGCGGCGTACCAGCCCTCTGGCTACCCGCAAGTTTCACCGCGGCGCCTCTAGTGGTTGGCCAGGAACCAAACCCCCAACAGCAGCGCACGCTGTCCACCCCACTGGACTATCGCCTTACACCTCGATACCCCGCGGGGGCGCCGCTCGATGACGTGATGCGGAAAGTTCACTCGGAGCTGGACATCTTTCCCACGGAGAAGTACGCGGAAGAGATTGAAGCCATTCTTGCTCGCTGGGGCGAGGCTCTACGCCAGTCTCCCCCTGATTTTGAGCCACTTGAAAGTTCACTCTCGCCCGACATAATGGCCTCTCCCGTGGTAGCCTCTGACGTCAAGGAGATCCGTTCGGGCCCCCCGCTTGAGGTTTGTCGGCTTCTGTTTCCAAGCGCTCAAAGCCTGCGTCACAACTCACTCGTCATGCAACTCCGCACGCTGTTGGATCCTTCAAGCCGACTTCTGGTGGCAGAATTCACGATACCCTCCCTCTCTGTGATTTCTTCGTCGCTCCTCATCGCCCAGACGCGAGTGTTTTACAACTGGGTTTTGACAGGATCGGATTTCCACCGCGAAGAGCGGCTCGGGGAATGGGCTATCAAATGGGGCCAGCAGCCCGGCGGCGAGTGGCGGGTACTGGAATGGCAAGTGCTCGGAGAACGGCGCTGCCGCACGCCGAGTGCGGCGTTTGTGGACATCACCTCGCAAGCGTTCGATAGCAACGCGTCGTACAGCGGGCAGCTTCTCCGTGGAACCGACTACTGGCGGACGGTCCTCGACGGTGCGTCGGGCATCGACGTCTATGGAAGTGTCGGCGTCACCTGCGGGGATCTCGACAACAATGGGTTTGATGATCTCTACGTGTGCCAGCCGTCTGGGCTCCCCAACCGGCTCTACCGCAATCGGGGCGATGGGACGTTCGAGGACATCACGGAAGCGGCTGGTGTCGGCGTGCTCGACGCTACCCCTTGCGCGCTGTTTGCTGACGTGGACAACGACGGTTATCAGGACCTCCTCGTGGTGCGAGTAACCGGGCCTCTGCTCTTTCTCAACCAGCGAAATGGAACCTTCCGGCTCAAACCTGATGCCTTTCGGTTCGCGGACGAACCTCTAGGTACATTTACAGGTGCCGCATTCGCAGACTACGACCGCGATGGATGGCTCGATGTGTACTTTTGTCTTTACAGCTACTACCAAGGCCTCACTCAAAATCAATACCCGATGCCTTACTACAATGCGCAAAATGGACCGCCCAATTTCCTGTTCCGCAATAACCGCGATAACACTTTCACTGACGTAACCGTTCGAACCGGTCTTGACCAGAACAACAACCGCTACAGTTTTGATTGCCACTGGGCCGACTACGATAACGACGGCTGGCCTGACCTTTACGTCGTGAATGACTTCGGGAAGAACAACCTGTATCACAACAACGGCGACGGAACTTTCACCGATGTAGCCGATAACGCCGGAGTTTCAGATATCGGGCCTGGGATGAGCGCGTGCTGGTTCGACTACGACAATGACGGCTGGCTCGATCTCTACATCTCTAATATGTGGGAGGCGCCAGGTCTGCGTCTCACCTCGCAGGAAGCCTTTTCCAGGCAAATGCCGCGCGACATCCTCGCGCTTTATCGCCGATTTGCCCAGGGCAATTCGCTATACCGGAACCTCAAGAATGGAAACTTCGAGGATCGCAGCGTGTCTGCAGGGACTGAGCAGAGCGGCTGGTCGTGGTCGAATCATGCCTGGGATTTCGACCATGATGGTTACCCGGACCTGTACATCGCCAACGGCCTGATCTCCGGCCCCCGTAAGCAGGACCTGGCGAGCTTCTACTGGCGTCAAGCGGTTGCGCAGTCGTACCCTACTGACCGTCCTGCAGCGTACCAGAGGGGTTGGAACGCGATCAACGAATTGACCCGTTCCGACGGCACTTGGGGAGGTTATCAGAGAAACGTCTTTTACCTGAACAACCATGATGGGACGTTTACCTCCTGCGCGGGAGCACTGGGACTGGACTTTATCGACGACAGCCAAGCCTTTGCCCTCGCTGACTACGACCACGATGGGCGGCTTGAAGCCTTCCTGACGAATCGCACTGGACCACAGCTCCGGCTTCTACGCTGTGAAATGCAGGATCTCGGGTACTCTATCGCTTTTCGCCTGCGCGGCACCAAGAGCAACCGGGATGCGATCGGGGCGGTCATAAGCTTGGAAACGGAACCAGGAATTCAGACCAGGTTTCTGCAAGCGGGCACAGGGTTTTGCTCACAACATTCGAAGGAGATTTTTTTTGGACTGGGAAAAGGCGGCGTTCCGGTTCACGCGCGGATCCGCTGGCCCAATGGGCTACTTCAGGAATTTCGAGGCCTGCCGGTGAATCACCGGATCGAAATTGAAGAGGGGGCCGAGCACTTCCACGCCGAACCCTTTCGGGCGCTTTCGGGGCGATCTTCGCTTCGTCCCAAGCCTCAGCAGAATTTGCTCTCGCCAACAACATGCGAAACCTGGTTGCTCGACCCGGTGGCTGCTCCCGACTTCGAACTGCCGGATCCCATGGGCCACAAACACACTCTCGCTGAGTTCCAAGGGCGTCGGGTTTTGTTAAGTTTCTGGGCCTTGGAAAGTCCTGCCAGCCTGAAGGTCCTGGAGACCTTCGAACGGCAGCGGGTCAGGTGGGCGGACGCCGGACTTCACTTCATCGCTGTGAACGTCGACGAGCCAATGGCGGCGGACAAGGTCCGGGCTTTCGTCCGGGAACAGGAGTTCTCGTTCATCACCGTGCTTGGTTCGGTGGACATGGCGGGTATCTACAATGTTCTTTACCGTTATATGTTCGCCCGGCGGAGGGACTTGGGAATCCCGACATCTTTCCTGATTGACGTAAAAGGGGACATTGTCAAAGTCTACCAGGGGACCCTCAGCCCGGACCGCGTCTCGGACGACTTGTACCACATTCCAAAGTCCTTGGAAGAGCGAGTACGCATGGGATTGCCATTTCAAGGCATTTCTCCCGAGCGAGGATTTCGTCGCGACAACCTGGCTTATGGGATGGCGTTCTACCAGAGAGGTTACCTGGACCAAGCCCTTAAGCTATTCCAGCTCGCAGTGCGCGACAACCCTGACGACGCCGCGACTCAATACAACCTTGGAACGTTGTATCTAATGAAGGGAATGCCCGACGCAGCTCGCGAGCCACTGCAGCGAGCACTTCAAATCCGACCCAACTACTCTGAGGCCAACATTAACTTGGGAATCATTGCGGCGCAGGCGGGGCAGCCGCAGGAAGCCCAGCATTATTTCGAGGGCGTGATTCGTCAAAACCCCAATGACGCAGGCGCACTGATGAGTCTTGGAACCCTGTATCGGCTGCAAGGCCGGTTCGCGGAGGCGCAGGGGCCCCTCGAGCAGGCTCTTCGATCCGATCCGGAGAATCCAAAAGCAAACTACGAACTGGGGTTGCTCTTTGCCCAAAAAGGAAATATTGAGCGAGCCCAACAATTACTCCAAGCAGCGTTGAAATTGCGCCCAGATTTCCCCGAAGCTCTCAACAACATGGGGATTGTTTACTGGCGAACCCAGGATCTGGAAAATGCTATTAGAGCATTTCAAGAATGCATTCGAGTATCACCCGATTTCGACGAACCCTACCTGAACCTCGCCAAGCTCTACGTTGCCACGGGTAAGCGAACCCTCGCTCGGGAGATCCTTCAACAACTCCTGGCACGAGTCCCGGGAAATTCCCTTGCGCGCAAAGCGCTCGAGGAATTGAAGCCGTAACTCGTTGCTCCGCCTCGGTGATTTACCGCTCGGGACCTAGGTGCGCATCTCTATGAAAACCTGTCCGCTGTGCGAAACCGCTTATCCTAATTAAGATCAAAAAGCCAAAGGTGCGAAACCAGGGATCCACTCCTGCTAGACTCCCCAAGCGGCTTCAAGTTTGGGAGGCGCATTGCGGTAAATAAGCTCATTCTCAAGTCTTCATGCAAGGTCTAGGTTGTCGAAAGTGCAATCTTCTCAAGGGAGCGACGCTACGTGGATCGTCGGAAATTCATAATCTCATCGGCGTGTTTTGCTGGTCTGGGACGCAGGGAATACGCACCGGCTCAGAACCGGATGGAATAAAACCCTATCGCGTTCTTTTCCAAGATTGCATGCTGTTCATCGCCCGAAAGCCGGGCAATGTAGTCAGTTTCTAAGTTAATCACAGAGGTATAGTCTGCCGCCAAAGTGCACACCGGCCAATCCGAGCCGATCATGAGTCGATGCGGGCCAAATGCGTTAAGTACAACATCGAGGTACGGCTCGAAATCCTGCGCTTCCCATGAACTCCACTTGGCTTCTGTTACGAGCCCCGAAATTTTGCAAGAAACATTGGCAAAACTTGCCAGTCGTTTGAGGTCACGTGCCCATGGCTCCATTTCTTTGGCTCGAACCGGAGGTTTGGCAATGTGGTCCAGCACGAAAAGTTGGTCGGGAAATCGCTTCACCACATCGCATGCAATGGGAAGATGCCGAGGGAACAGGAGCAGGTCGTAAGTGAGCCCAAATCGCTTCAGCTGGCTCAACCCATGAAGGAAACTCTCCCGTAACATAAACTTGTCATCCGCTTCGTCGTGGACGACATGTCTGACTCCGCGGAATTTCGGGTGCTGAGCAAGCTGCTCAAGTTGCTCCACAACGCGCTCGCTAGTGAGATCTACCCAGCCCACTACTGCGCGGATGAAAGAATATTCGTCCGCGAGTTGCAGAAGCCAAGTACTCTCTTCGAGAGATTGTCGAGCTTGTACTGCGACGGTAGCACTGATACCAGCGGCGTTGATAAGCGGCAACAAGTCCGTCGGCAGGTGATCCTTACGGAGCTTGTCCATGCCGGTGCCCATCCACACGTAATCTCGAACGTTATATTTCCAAAAATGCTGGTGCGTATCGATTTTCATCGTAGCCACAATTCCCAACTCGGCTAGGCGGTTTGTCCTTCCGAAGAGAATCCGCGTAACGCGAAAGGTTCCCAAGTTACGTTTGTGTTTCTGAGCGAATACTCGACCTCAGGCGTCAGCGGAAGATGTAGTACAGAACAGCCACCGTCACTGCGAGGACCGTTGCGATTAAGCGCGGGTCTCGCAAGCCTTTAAACGGTTCCTGAGTGACAGCGGACAGGGGGTGATCCCAGGTAAAGCCATCCACCGATTCGTGCGGAGGTGCCGGCGTGAGGAGGGTGACCACAACGTAGACGACGCTGCAAATACAAAACATCCACCAGGCCTGCATCATGAACGGAATACCCCAGCGGTGAGTAACGATCTTCTCCGTGCCGAACGCAGGGAGGTCCAGGATGAACGCGATCGCTCCCATCGCAAAGCCGCAAATCAGCGTGTAGAGGGAAGCTTGCTTGGTGCCTCGCCGCCACAGCACACCCCAGAGAAAAACGACGGTGATCGGAGGTGCCAAGTCAGCCGCGATGGCATTGATCGCTTCAAAGATGCTCGAGTATCGCCCCCCTTGGGTTGACCAAGCCATAGCCAGCAGCATGACGACAACGGAACTGATTCGGCCGATTGTCACCTGCGCGCGATCGGATGTGCCCGGTCGTAGCCGAGCCACTATGTCAACCGCCACCAGGGTTCCGATGCTGTTGAGAGCGGCTGCGACGGCGCTCATTAGGGCTGCTAAGACTGCCGCAGTGATCACCCCCCGCACTCCTGTCGGGATCAATTGCTCAATGAGCACCGGCAGCGCCTGGTTGCTCTCGCTCCCGATGATGTTATGAAACAGTACGTATGCGATGACGCCAGGCAGCACGAGCAGAAAAACAGGCAGGATCTTTAGGAATCCCGCAAAGAGGGGGCCCAATTGTGCATCTTCTGAGCTGCGCGCTCCTAACACTCTCTGAACAATCGTTTGGTCTGTGCACCAATACCAGATGCCGAGAATCGGGTAACCAAGCAGCACGGCATACCAGCTAAGACCAGCCGAGTCGTGCGAGTGCAGCATCGATAATTGTTCCGGCTTCGCAGCAGCCCTGAACTGCTCTAAGGAATGGATACCGTGGCCGGACAATGCGGCCAGCGAGAACGCCAAAATCAATAGCGCTCCCAGTATCAGGATCACAGTATTGACAGTCTCGGTGATGACCACGGCTCGTAGCCCCCCGAGCACGGTATAAATCGCGACGACTGCGGAAATAATCACGATCGACGTGACGACGTTAATACCGAAAAAGCGGTGGAAAACGGCAGCTCCGGCGTACAAACTCATCCCAATGTGGATGAACAGGGCTGCGACAATTGCCATGAAGGCCAAGAATGAGCGCGACGCGGGACTATACCGGCGCTCCAGAAATTCCGGTAAAGTTGCTATACGGGTTCGAAAATAGAACGGCGCAAAAACGAGCGATAGCAGGATTAGCGTGTACGATGCCATCCATTCGAAGTTCCCCCAAACAAGACCTTCATTGTAACCAGACGCCGTAAGTCCAACCAGGTGGATGGTCGAAATGTTGGAAGCAAACAGAGCCGCACCGACTAATGGCCATGACAGCGATCGTCCGGCGAGAAAAAAAACGTTGCCCGTGATTTTGATCCGACGCACTGACAGCAGGCCAATGGTCAATATGCCAGACATGTACAGCAGAATAATCGCGACGTCGAGCGCAGGGATTGTAAGGGTAGGTTGCACGGCGTAGCTCATTCGTAAGATCCAGTGCGAGCAGTTGATGGGTGCACGTTACCTGCTCGTTTGTGTCGTAGGAGGCATGCGATCGGTGTACGCAGTCGTTTGGTCATATGGTCTTTGCATCCGCTGAGCTATTTGACGCGAGGAGTTCGGCAGAAAACTCGCTCTACGCCTGAGATTCTGCACAAAAAAACATGCTTGCCGCTGCTCCTAAAGTCTTGTGAGCCATTGCCGCACAAATCTTGGGTCGCACAGTGCGGTGACCAGTCCAATAGATGGCACCGCGCATCGCTTCACGGCGTTTGGATGGGCCAATACGACCGCGAACTTTACCACTCATGAATTCTGAATGTCAAGATTTCCGCATTGCGAAGATCCTACTCGGCCCTTTGAATCAGTGTTCTGCTAAGAAATCTCAAGAGTAGTCTCTGACGTGAGCCCACCAGTATGGCTTGACCGAGGATGGATGGTGTTCTACAATTCACCGCGGCGTATGGCTGGACCAATATCGACAACTCTCCGACTAGCCGCACTTCGAGGAGTCCTTTTATGAGAAGAATTCGGCTGAATGCTCCGGGCGAGTTTGTCGACCTCACCGTTCCACGCCCAGTGCCTTCCAGTGGACAAGTCCTGGTTCGAGTTCATCGAGTCGGGGTTTGTGGAAGCGATTTCCATGCTCTTGCTGGAAGACACCCAATATACACCTACCCACGTGTCCTGGGACACGAGCTTGCCGGCGAAATCGTGGAAGTGCCCGAGAATAAGCGAGGACTCCGCCCGGGCGATCGATGCGCGATCGAACCGTACATCAGTTGCGGCCAATGCCGCACCTGCAAAATGGGAAGAACGAACTGTTGCGAACAGCTTCAGCTTCTCGGTGTACATGTCGATGGCGGCATGCAGGGCTTTTTAGGGGTCCCGATTGAGCTATTGCACAAATCAGAACTGCTGTCGCTTGATCAACTCGCTCTGGTCGAGACCTTGGGAATTGGGGCTCATGCCGTAAACAGAAGCCAATTGCGGGCGGGTGAAGAGGTGCTGGTGGTCGGAGCCGGCCCCATCGGACTGGCGGTGTGTCAGTTCGCCGCCGCCATCGGGGCGAAAGTGGCAGTCATAGAAACCAACGATTGGCGCAGACACTTTGCACACAAATTGGGTGTGGAAGCCTTACCTACGCCAGATGGACGACTAGCTGACGTGGTATTGGATGCTACGGGGAGCGCGGCCGTCATGGCAGACAGTCTGAACCATGTAGCTCCTGGAGGGCGGCTTGTTTTCGTGGGCTTAACGCGTGATCCCGTACGCATTGATGACGCGCTGCTACATCGGCGCGAAATCACGATTTATGCGAGCCGGAACAGTTGCGGACAATTCCCACCTATTATCCGCATGCTTGAAGAAAATAAGATTAATACCGAGCCCTGGATTACCGATCGGATCAGCCTTGACGAAGTGCCTGCGCGCTTCAAAGAGCTCTCCGAAAAAGTTGGGATGATGAAAGCGGTCGTGGAAGTTCGAGATAGCGATGGATAGCAGGCAAGCCGTATTCGAGCTCCAATGTGGGCTCGCCAGTCCCCGGACGCATTAGCACGATGCTGTCCAGCGTCGAGTACCACGAAATAAAAAGCAGTGCGGTTGTGAAACAAACGCTCGACCTCATGGCGCGCTCGACTCGTCATTGTGCGCTGAATCTCGATATCAAGGCGTGAGTTTTTATGGAACGCAATATTCTTGGACGGACCGGGATGAAGGTCTCCCGGCTGAGCTTCGGAGCCTCCTCTCTTGGTGGCGTTTTCCGTTCTGTCGATGAAAAGGAAGCCATCAAGGCGGTGCATGTGGCACTGGAATGCGGGATCAACTACTTCGACGTGGCGCCCGCATATGCGGGGACAGTCTCTGAGACAGTTCTCGGAAAGGCATTACGAGGCGTCAGGCGCGACCTGTATTATCTCTCGACGAAAGTGGGCAAGTATACCAAGCCCGGCACTTACGGCGAAGACACACTCGACTACTCACGCGCTCGGATTCGCAAGTCGATTGAGGAGAGTGCTGAACGCTTGGGGACTGACTATTTCGATCTGATTCACATCCACGATATCGAATACCAGGGGCGTAAGCACACCGAGTGGGCTCTCACCGAGGGCTATGAGTCGGTGCTGGAGGTGAAGCGGGAAGGGCGTATAGGCGGCGTCAGCTTCGGAATTTATCCGGTAGATCTCTGGGTGAGAATTCTCTCTTCTCTCGATGTCGATGCCGGCCTGGTCCATAACCACTACTGCCTGAACGACACGCGAATGACAGAACTGCTGCCCATGGCCGAGGCGAAGGGAATTGGAATCATCAATGGTTCTCCATTCGCCAGTGCCTTGTTGACAGACCGTGGACCCGCGGATTGGCATCCTGCAAGTGCTCAGGATCGAGCCACTTTCAAAACCGCGGCCGATTTCTGTCGAAAGCAAGGTAGTTCCATCGCGAAGCTAGCTCTGCAATTTGCCAGTCAGAACCGCTGCCTTCCTACCACGCTTTTCAGCTCCGCGAATCCCGAATCTGTGCGACGCAACGTTGAATGGCATCAAGAACCGGTTGACCTGCAACTTGTAGCAGAAGTGCTCAAGCTGTTAAGACCTGTGCGCGACAAACAGTGGGACTACTAGGCGATTTGAACCTGAGGTTTGCCTGAACTGCCGAATCTGACGGCGAGTGCCGCACTCCTGGACGATCATTGCCGCAGCTACTCGACGATCTGCTGTTGCAATGTAGATGAGATTGTTTATCGCGCATTGAAAATGGCCCGGTCCAAGGCAGCGGTTGAGGACCATTCATGCGAGCCAGAGTACAAGATCATCCAGCTCGGTGAGAACCAATCATTGAAATGGCGTGCCGACAGTGCTGAAGGATTGGTCATCGAAATTCCGAGTTGTCTTCAGGACGAAGCGAAAACGGCCCTGTAAAGTGGCATGGGCCTTCAGAATTAAAGACCAGCAGGCGTGGTACGAATCGGGACGCTGTTCAATCGCGCCCTTCAGCCGCCCTAACGGAGATTCCCCCTGTTTCGTGAGTTGCTGTACGAATTGTGAATCTTCGCTAGAATGAAAGTTGCTTATTGTTTGATCGTCGAAGGACAACGTCATACAACTTGTCGCGCATATGGCAACTCTAGTACCGACTCGTCGCAAGACACCGGCTGACACCCGGATTACGGCCAAAATACTCGACAAGATCAAGCGCCTTATCTCGACCGGAGCGGTCGCGCCAGGTGAAAAGTTTCCCCCTGAACGTGAACTGGCGAAAGAGTTTGGCGTAAACCGCGCTTCATTGCGTCAGGCCCTGAAAGTGCTTGAGATAATGGGTGTCCTGACCCAGAGGGTGGGCGATGGGACGTACCTGAGCGCCAGCGCCGAATCGACCCTTAAAGAGCCGCTTGATTTTCTCGTCCTGTTAGATGACCTCTCCCATCATGAGCTTATGGAGACACGAATGATCGTCGAACCGGAGCTCGCGGCCCGGGCAGCTCAGCGCGCCACCGCCGAGGACCTGATCGGGCTCCGAAAGGCGATTGTCGCGATGGAGCATTGCCGGACAAACCAAGAGAGATTGGATGCGGACCTCGCATTCCATGAATGTATTTTTCGCGCCAGCGGCAATCGTATCTGTCACCTACTATTTAGAGTGATCCACCGCAACTTGCTGACCAGCATGTCGCAACTTTCCACGCGCGTGAAGCTCGATCGGCCGCTGGCTTTTCACAAGCAAATCTATGCGGCAATTCAGGAGCGGAATTCGGAAGAAGCACGCCGCCGGATGCTGGATCACCTTGCCGACGCCAAATTACTCTTGACCTCGACAACCAAGTGACCTGCGGCCTAGGGATTGTGATAGACCTCCTTCATCATCGCCCAAGACTGTTCCCCGGGGAGCGGAACTTGCGTCGGACCCGTAACGACTTCCACGCAACTTAATAAGTGGCACGAATTTCAATTTATATCCGGAACTGACCTGGGTCAAAGGCAAGCACACGATCCACGCCGGCTTCGATATGCGCTATCGGCAACAGGGCTACATTGGGACGCCTGGGGGGCTTGGGTATGTAGCCCCAAATTTTAATACAGGAAACGGATGGACCCAACAGAATTATCAAAACAGCGGCCTGGCGTTCCAGGGTTTTTACCTGGCCCCGTTCCTGTTGGGGTATGCAGATAGCGGTAATACCCAACCCGTAGTCAACCGTACTTATTCGTCGTATTATTACGCTCCATTCGTGCAGGACGACTGGAAGGGGACTCCCAAGCTAACCGTCAACTTGGGTTTGCGTTACGACTTGTCCCCGGCGCCGACGGAGCGTCACAACTCAGCGAACTATGCCTTCGATACCACCTCCATCAATCCAGTGGATGCGCAGATCGACCATGCGCTGCTTCCTGGCGGCGAGCCGATTCGAGGCAGCTTCACTTTTGCCGGCGTCAACGGCAACCCACGTTCGGCGTTCAAGGTCGGTAAGTTAGGCTTCCAACCTCGATTTGGCTTTGCCTATGCGGTGAATTCGAAAACGGTGGTGCGCGGTGGCCTCGAGGAGATGCTAACCGGATTTTTGCTTTCCTATTTGAGTCCGGTCACCGATGGCTTGACAGGTTTCTCCGCGTTTACCGGCTACTTTGCAACCTTAGACAACTTCCAGACGCCCAACCCTAACGCCAACGTCGGGAATCCGTTCGTACAGGGTTTGACTCCGATCACGGGTGCGAAGGCAGGACACTTGACGGCGTTGGGCCAAGGCGCTAACTTTTATGATCCGAGCTATAAGCAGCCAACTTATTGTGGCTATTCGCTCGGCGTTCAGCGTCAACTCTCTAGTCACGACGTATTGGAAGTCAGTTATGTGGGGAGCCGGACCTACAATCTGGCCCCCGCGAACGTCAACACCGGAATTGCGGGAACCAACATTAACCAAATCAGCCCGGCTTGGTCAAAGCAGTGCGATCAGGGGTTTGGAGGCACTCCGGACATCTGCAATAACGACTTAGTCCCAAGCCCGTCTTATAACATCAGCGCCTTCAATAATGCGAGTGCTTTCTCTAACACGGCTCAAACAATCTCGGGTGGACAACTGACTCGTCCCTTTCCCGCGTTTGGGGACATTTACGAACTACTAAACAATGGCCGGTCTTGGTACAACTCCCTCCAAACGACAGTAAATCACAAATGGAATAACTCTCTCATACTGCGTGTTGGCTGGACTTGGCAGAAAACTATGGACTCGGGCGCTTGGGCCGATCAAAGATACAATATTCGCCAAAGAGTGATCGATCAGCTCGACATGACACACAAGATTTCGGTTTCAGGGGTCTACAATCTGCCGGTGGGACGGGGGCGCACCTTTCTGGGAAATGCCAACCGAATTGTAGATGCCGCCGTTGGCGGGTGGGAACTCGGTAGTTCATATACCTATATTACCGGCATGCCGGTTAATATCGGTGTCGTGTACGTGAATAGCCCGCCTAAGGTTCCGCTGCAGAAGGAAGACCCTATATACACGCGCGCTTTCGCACCTTGCACCAACCAGTGGCTCCAGGCGTCGGACGGCAGTTGGTCTCTCCAACCTGTCACAGGCTATATTTATTCGGGATCCTGCAATCAGCCCGATTTCACCCTTATACCCCAGTACGGGCTGAACCCCAACATCGAATACACGGGCATCCGTTCGAGATCCACCCAGCTGTTTGACGTCAACTTGTCGAAGTTATTTTCCGTCACGGAAAGAGTGAAGTTCCAACTTCGCGTCAATGCATTCAACGTCCTCAATCACCCACAGTTTGGCACTGTTCCGTTTGAATACGATACTGGTGCTACCGATCCGACCTTTGGCACTTACAGTAAGCTTGCGGGGAACAATCCCACTCGCAATCTAGAGTTGGCCTTGAAGCTGATTTGGTGACTAACTCTCCGCTGTTCCCCCCGGGCTGCCATGCTGAGGACCCCCGGGGTGGTTCTACGCGTGTCTCGTATAGGAATTCGGAACCCGACTGCACCCCTCACCCGTTTCGCCAGCCCAACATTTAGACCCACTGATCTAGAACGGTCGGCACAGGTTTAGTCCGCGAGAGGCTCAACCAGATAAAGATCTCGTCCCGCTTGCTCAACAACTAGAGTGTCAGCATCGCTCTCATAATCTCCCCGACGGAACTTATGTGGGTCCATGTACGTGAGATTCACTTGCCGGCAAGTGTCCGGATCGACCGCCGATGCCAGGGTGATCGAGTATCTTGGCACAGTTGTGCCGTCCGCAAGCCGGCGCCCCGCAAAACTGACGTGCGCAAGGTGAGCTGCCACACAAAGATTCTGCCGCAATTCTTGCGACTCTGATACCAGCTCCCGGATCCGCTCCAGCGGGGCATAACCGAATTGCTTGATCAGTGCCCCGTGTGTCTCGGAGATTTTAGTAAGTTGCGGGGCGAAGATGATCAATGCGCCGTCCTCTTCGATCACGGGGCCTAGTCGGTAGCTTGCTTTGCCGCCAACCCAGAGATCGTCATAGTGCCTGTCGAGCAGAGCAACCACTCGCTTGTACCTTCGCCCCGTGTATTTGATGTGGACGTGGCGGCTTACCTCGGCGGCTTTTCGGACAGTTTGACGGAAGTCCCCACAAAAAAGCGCGTGGGTTCGGAGCTTGCCACTATTGCGGGTTACGACTGAGGTAAGCGAGATGACCCGGGATGGCACGAAATCTGCTGCCGCTTCGAACATGTGACGAGTGGGTGTTTCGACTCGGCCAATTACCTTTTCGATGGTTGCTAATGCACCTAGCCAGTGGGTGGCGTGGGTCAGTTCCGGACCGGCCACGCCGGGAAAGAAGTATTTTGCCCCGCCAGAAAAACCTGCAACTTCATGCGGGGCAGTTGTTCCGAAGATCAGAACCGTGTCGTAGACTCCAGGGGCCAGCAGTCGGTTGACTTTCAATTCTATCGACCTGTCAAACAGACCGGCAGTAATCTCTTTGACACGCGCAGCATTCAAAACGCCGATCGTCACGAGTTTTTCTGGATCGGCCCAGTCGTGGTCGAAGATGTGACCGAGCCCGGGCATCTGGGTTGTGCCACGGGCTCCGATCTTTGTCCGCTTGTCCTGATCGCCCATTGGCGCATGGGTGCCTTGGGCGACGAGAGCATCAAATTTCGCAATCCTGAGATCTGCCAAGATCTGGGCCGCCAAAGGGAACAAAATATCCGTGTTATCGTCCCGTGTTTTATCCGCCACAATTGCCAGGACGGATGAGCCCGGCGAGATGGTGGACAGTGCTTCCGAAAGAATTTCGCGTAGGTCGGCGGGACGGAGATCGAAATCCGCGTGGCCTTTCCCGGTCATGAAAGACGCTGGCGCGGACACGATGCTCATTTTCGAACCTCCGGGTTTGAACGAGATTGTTTGATTTTTGCACAGCGCTGAACGCGCGCCGTCCCGCCCTGCGCAAAGGCTCGGACTTGGTCTAATGTCGCCATGGTTGTGTCGCCGGGAAAAGTCGTTAGAAGCGCACCCTGTGCCCATCCGAGTTTCATCGCTTGTTTCGGTGACTCCCCGGCAAGAATCCCTTAGCTAAACCCGGACGCAAAACCATCGCCGACACCTATCCGGTCGCATACCTCAAGCTTACACAAGTGGAGACATGCAAGTCTGAGCATTGATCCATGCCACAGCGCCCCAGCCGTGACGGTTCGTGGAATGGACTTCCCGCAACGTAGTGGCAATGATCTTGATGTGAGGATACCGCTCCAGAACTCTATCAATCATTGCCGGGAAGCGCGCGGGTCGAGTTTTGATGTCGCAACTGCCTCCGGGCCGGCAATTCCAAACCCCTTTTGCAGATCCGGTTCGTGGCCGACGAGAACGTCGACGCTTTTCTAGGATGCGTCCAATCACCTGGCGGGCACGCTTCTGTCCGCCGGATAAATTCCACAACTTCTCCCGGAAGTTTAGATCGAAGGAGACAACAGCCCCGGCGTTTCTCGCAGCTTGCATGCCCTCAATGATCAACTCTGGGGTGGTATCAGAAAGAGCCCCGAAAATCCCGCCGCTATGAAACCAGCGTACGCCTGGGGCGAAAATCGCGTTCCAGTCAGTGTCGCCTGAGTTCAATTGCGCCGCTACCTCATTCGCGCGGTTACAAAAGACACGCGCACCGTATGTTCGGTCACTGGAGACAGAAGCGATATTTAGGTCCGGTGGCGCCATTGTGCTGGAACATCTTATAGCACGGGGTCACGCCCATGGCCCGAACCCGCTCGGCGACCAAGTCGCCAATTAGGATGCTTGACCATTGCGGTAACAATGCCGGTCCGCAGACCGAGCAATCGGAGAGGTTGGCGGCGACATTGAATTCACCGCCGCTTACATGGATCTGGCACTCGTGCGCCTTGCGGAAAGGAACTATGCCTGAGTCTAACCTATGAACGAGCGTGCCAAGCCACACGAAGTCCACGCTTGCTGAATCACGAATTGCAAGACCGTGGTTCATAACTTTTACTCTCGAAAGGCAGGATTCAGCGACCGCGGGGACAAATGCACCCCGTCGGTTGTATCTACGCGCCAGCACAAATCATTATTGGATGAACCATGTCGTCCTAAATCTTAGGGGCAAACTGGGGACCTCGTCAATCGCGCGGTTGTAAGCCAAACCTCAAATAACCCCATAAAGATTGTTGCTTATTGGTCAATCGAAGGTTAACCAACAAGTTAGAGCAAAAGGAGCTTGACAATGGAAACGGGGCAGTGCTAGCGTTGCGGGTCATAATTGGTTGGATCAATCCGCGGGCGGGCTAGTATTCACGCAAATGAAGCTTTCGCCTGAAGACATGGGCAGGAAATGGCTTACCGTGGTTTGGATCTGAAGGGTAGGACCGCAGTTGTAGTTGGCGGCACATCTGGCATAGGCCAGGCAATCGCCCTGGGACTGGCACACGCAGGTGCTGACGTCATCGCAACTGGTCGCCGGCATGAACAGGTAAAGGCAATTGCCGCCGAAATCGAAGCCGTGGGCTGTCGCAGTCTGTCCATAACTGTTGATGTCAGCGATAGGGCGTCAATGGAACATCTGCTCTCTGCTGCCCTGGGCGCATTCGGCAAGGTGGATATCTTGGTTAATTCTGCCGGGCGCATAAAGCGGGGCCCGACGATCGACTCGTCTGAGAGCGACTGGCACGGAATTCTGGATACAAACCTGATGGGCGTGCTTCGCGCCTGCCAGATCTTCGGCCGACACATGCTGCAAAGAGGATATGGACGAATCGTAAACATCACGTCGCTGAATGCATTTGTAGCACTGCATGAAGTCGCAGCCTACGCGGCCAGTAAAGCGGCGGTCCAATCGCTGACGAGGTCTTTGGCTATTGAATGGGTTGGCCGTGGAGTGTGCGTCAATGCGATTGCGCCTGGTGTATTCCCAACCGCACTGAATTCGGAGTTATTGGAGGGCAGCGCCCGAGGGCAGGAATTGCTGATGCGGACACCGATGGGAAGGTTTGGAAAAGCGGACGAGGTAGTGGGAGCCGCAATTCTTCTTGGTTCAGATGCAGCCAGCTTTATCACTGGTTCTGTAGTGATTGTCGACGGCGGCTTTTTGGCGAGCGGGGTGAATCAGTAACACGCGGTTTTATCTCTGTTGAGCACGCTCCGTTGCCCGCGCGTTTGAATAATGAGGAGGGACAAATCTTCCGGAACGGTTCGAACGGGGTAAGCCGAGTTTTACAGGTGACGTTTTACAGGTGTAAACGGTCGTTGAGCGCTAGCAGATGTTTGATAAACTATTGAAACGGTTCATGTAGGCGCGTAGCTCAGTTGGTTAGAGCGCTACCTTGACACG
>Ga0137377_10000398_pt1 | contig 25871 bp, 24 predicted proteins | sample SagtaG_22_FD_104815 | JGI IMG/M metagenome (GOLD analysis project Ga0137377, IMG submission 104815) | Vadose zone soil microbial communities from Sagehorn Ranch, Mendocino, California, USA - Sage2_L_40_16 metaG | ecosystem: Environmental > Terrestrial > Soil > Vadose zone | place: USA... | reverse complement strand
GCACGATCTCGTCGATCAAGCGCTCGGGCGTCCCGACGCCCATGAATCCGCCGATCATGACGGTTGCGCCGTCCGGAATGATCGAAACGGCTTCTTCCGACGAAACCGTTTTCATTTGGAAATCCTTGGATTGAAAGGATTTCTTATACGGGAATCGTGAAGGGGATTCTTTGATCTAAATCAAACAAGCACCCACCTGGAGGTGGTTTCATCCATGCCTAACGTCCTTCAGAGCGGCTTACGATAGGCAAGCATCATTATTATCGGTGCAGCGTGAAAATGAGGATTTAATCAATGACCCTGAGCAAGGTCGATTGGAAATCAAACGGCCAGTTAGCGGTGGGCAAAGGCGCTACCGTCCAAGAGTTCATGGCGACCGTTGGCGCCGATAAGCTTGCAATTGGCGTTGCGCCGTGGGGTGAAGGCCGCCTCAGCGTCAACGGGCACGAGATTGCCCATCTGAAGGATGCTAAAGATCGACGTCAGGCTTTCAGCGAGCTCAAAAAGATTGCCGAGCATTATCTGGAGACAAAAAGCGCCCCATTCGAGAACCCGGGAAGTTCTTCGAAACTACCTGTTGTGAAAGCCAGGCTTCTCGAAGGCAAGAAAGGTCTTATCGTCGGGATCGCCAACGATCAGTCGATCGCGTGGGGCTGCGCAAAGGCGTTTCGGGCGTTGGGCGCCGAACTTGCCATAACGTATCTGAACGAAAAGGCAAAAAAATTCGTTGATCCTCTTGCCCGAGCGCTCGAGGCACCAATTGTGATGCCGCTTGACGTTCGGACAGAGGGTGAGATGGAAGCCGTTTTTAAGAAGATCGCCGATGTATGGGGCCGGCTCGACTTTCTTGTCCACTCCATTGCGTTCTCGCCCAAAGAGGCACTGCAAGGCCGCGTTGTCGATGTTTCGCGCGAGGGCTTTCTCACCACATTAGACGTATCGTGCTGGACCTTCATCCGTATGGCGCATCTCGCCGAACCATTGATGCGCAAAGGTGGCACTCTCTTCACGATGACCTATTACGGCAGTCAGATGGTCGTGAAGAACTACAATATTATGGGCGTTGCCAAAGCCGCGTTGGAAAGTGCCGTTCGCTACGTCGCCGCCGAGCTTGGACCGAAGGGGATTCGCGTGCACGCGATTTCTCCGGGTCCGCTGGCAACGCGCGCGGCCTCGGGCATACCGGAATTCGACGCCTTGCTAAACAAAGCCAAGGCCAAAGCTCCAGCAAGAAGCCTGGTCAGCATTGATGATGTCGGCGTCGCAACCGCTTTTCTTGCCCACGATGCTGCGCGCCTGATTACAGGCGAAACGCTCTACATCGATGGCGGCTATCACATTATGGACTAGTTCGGTGAACGACGACGCCAAATCGTTGCCGTTGAGTGCATCGAACGAAGCGTTCGTCGTCTTGGCAATTCGACTAGTCTGCCTCGGATTACTGGCGTACTGGGCCCTTATTTTAATCAGACCATTTTTGACGATCATAGTCTGGAGCATCATCATCGCGGTAGCGCTTTATCCGATTTTTGAATGGCTTTCGGCCAAACTTTATGGCCGTCGCGCATTAGCGGCAATTACAATTACTCTGCTCAGTCTGCTTGTCATCTTTGGTCCGGCGACTTGGCTCGGCTTAAGCTTGGCGGAAAGCGTTCAGATACTCAGTGTGCGCTTTAGCGAAGGTACGATCGCAGTTCCTCCACCCCCTGAAGCGGTCAAAGCTTGGCCGCTGATTGGCAATAAAACCTATGAGACATGGCAGCTCGCATCGACCAACCTACGGACACTGCTCGTGCAGGCGGCCCCGCAACTGAAACCACTTGGCACTAGTCTTCTCGGCTCGGCAGGCAGCATCGGCGTCAATTTGCTCAAGTTCATCGTTGCGACGATCATTTCAGGTTTTCTTTTCATTCCAGGAGCAGCACTGGTCCAGTCCACCAAAAACATTCTTCGTCACGTAGCGGCCAGACGGGGAGAAGAATTTGTAGCGATCGCTGGCGCAACAATACGTAATATTTCGCGAGGTGTTATCGGAGTGGCAATCGTTCAAACGCTGCTCGCAGGCATTGGCTTAATGCTCGCCGGAGTTCCTGGGGCAGGCCTGATCAGTTTCGTGGTCCTTGTCCTAGGAATTATTCAAATCGGACCATCGATCGTCTTGATCCCGGTGATCATTTGGAGCTGGTTTGTGATGGACACCCCGATGGTAATCTTGTTTTCGGTGTACATGATTCTGGTAAATCTGCTCGACAACATATTGCGACCGCTTGTCATGGCCAAAGGCTTGAGCACGCCGATGCCCATAATATTGGTTGGAGTTTTTGGCGGCACCATCGCACACGGATTGATTGGTTTGTTTGTTGGGCCAATCGTGCTTTCTATCGCTTGGCAGTTGCTCGCACTTTGGACCCGTAACGAACGGATAGCCCAGGATTTGGTGGCGTAGCTGGCGACGGGAGCCAGGGTAGGGGATTGTCAGCTCCGGCGAGGTGCAAATCAAAAACAACAAGAACGTCGCGGGACCCGAGGCGACGCCGTCGTCAAGGCAGCTTCTTCCGCGAATAGACGAACCAATAAACAGCGGCCACCATTAGCGACCCGCCTATGGTGTTGCCAATCGTGACGGGGAGCAGATTGCCGATCAAGAAATTGTCCCAAGTCAAATCGGGAAAGTCCGCCGATGTCTTTCCGATTGCGGACCAAAATGAGCTCGGTGCTCCCGCCTTTATGAACAAGCCGATGGATATAAAATAGACATTTGCAATGCTGTGCTCGAAACCAGCAGCGACAAAGGCTGCAATCGGCGGAATAATCGTGAAAATTCTATCGATGCTGGTGCGCGCGCCGTAGCACATCCAGGCGGCGAGACAAACCAGCGCGTTACATAGGATGCCGAGCGCTAAGGCCGGGATAAATGGCCAATGAGCTCTTCGCATTGGCGGTCGTCAATGCAGCCAGACCGACGGCGCCTTTGCCGAAAGTGTACTGAGTGCTGTAGAAGACAAGAACGGCGGTCAAAAATGCGCCAACGGAGTTGCCGGCGAAGGCGATGCCCCAGCTTTTGAGTAAATCTCGCGTTCGTACTTTTCCGCCGGCCCATGCCATGACGATAAGATTATTGCCGGTGAATAATTCGGCTCCGCCGATGACGACCAAAATGAATCCCAAAGAGAAGGCTACTCCGGCGAGTAGGCGAACAATGCCGTAGGGCAGGATCGCGTAGCCAGCCGGGCTGCCATCGGGTGAGCTCATGGCGACGCTGCCTGCCATCACCGTGGTCGCGAATATTGCGCCAAACGAAATGAATGCGCCGGCAAGAACACTGAGGATGAAGAATGTGAGCCGGTCGGTGGCAACGCGTTTGACGCCGGTCTCCTCGGCGCGCCGCGCCATAGTGGCCGGTAGGATCGGGTCAAGCGTCACAGCTTGCGGTGGTTCGACGTCACTGGCGTCTGATCGATCGTCCATGAGCGCTCGTTTTCCTTCGAAGGCGAGCTAGGTTAGTCATCCGCTCGCGGCGACCCCGAACAACAAGCCGACAATCTGGACCGCCACCACTTTGACGATCGTCATCGACGGAAAAATCATGGCATAGCCGATGTCAGGACGCTCAGTCGGTGCCATTCGCGTGGAATACACCAAAATAGCGGGGTTTCCGGTCGCGCCCGACGCAATGCCGAGAAGATCGTCATAAGGAATTCTTATCAAATAGTGGCCGACCAGCAGCACGATCACGACTGTTGCCAAGAGAACCGCAACGCCGATTAACAATAACAATAGTCCTGTCTCCGACACGGTCTTGACGAATGGCTGACCGGCATTCACCCCGACGGTCGCAAGAAATAGAGCGAGACCGAAATTACGGAGCACGATATTCGCCGGCAACGGCATGACCCAGAGAAGCGGGCCGGTCCGGCGCAGCTTTCCTGCGATCAGTGCGACGAGGAGTGGGCCGCCGCCGATACCCAAAGTGACGGTTCCGACGCCGGGAATCGGGATCGGAATAAGCCCGATAAGGACGCCCAACACCATGCCGATGCCGAGCGACACGTAGCTGAATTCGGCCGCGGCTTTGACGCTGTCGCCGAAGAACTGCCGTACGGCGTTCTTGTGGTCAGGCGGCATCAACACGCCCACGCGGTCCCCGAACTCCAGGGTTAAATCAGGCGCTGGAACGATGTCGGTGTCATAACGGCGGACGTGCAGGAGTTGAATGGGGAATCCGGACGGCAGCGGAAGCTGCGCCAGCGGCACGCCGACGACGCTCGCCTTGCCGACGAAGACCCGAATGTAGTCGAGAGCCGAGCGGTCCTTGACGATACGTCCAGGGTCCAGCTTTCCGAGCCGCGCAGCGGCCTCGTTGATCGAGTCCTGCCGTTCGGCAACTACTAGGAGGCCGTCCCCTGGTTCAAGCATCAGGTCGGCGGACGGAACGACATTTTGGCTTTTCTTCCTGACCATCGTGACCTGAACACCGCTTTCTAGATCCCTGCGAAGGTCGGCGTAGGTGGCATTGGTCCAATTGGGGCCAAGTGTAATTTCGCCCATATGCATTTGCGGCTCTTTCGCCGGAAATTTCGGCTGCACGAGCCGGGTCATGAAATAAATGCACAAGATCGGTCCAATGACGCCGAACGGATAGGCCACCGAATATCCGATCGACGGCTCCTTGTTGCCCATCACATCGAGGGCCGCCTGAAGGGTGGCGGTGCTGGTCATCGAACCAGCAAAGATGCCGAGGGTGTGGCCGATCCTGACCCCGAACGTCCGCCCAAGCCCCAACGCGACCAGGAGCCCGGCGATGACCGCAATGAAAGGGAGAAGATTATATTTGCGGCCGGCCGCGCCGGTCATGCCTTCGAAAAACTGGCGGCCATAGAGAATCCCGACGCCGTAGAGGAACATGATCAGGCCGATCAAACCGATCGGACCGATAATCTGCGCTTTAGGAGCAAATGCGCCCAGTGCCAGTCCGACAAAGAGCACGGCGCCGACGCCAAGCGAAAAGCTGCCGATGCTGATCTGGCCGACCAGATATCCAAGACCGATTGCGAGAAATGCGGTGAGGATTGGCTGGGTGCCGATGATTTCACGCGCCAGGTCAATCATCAGAACGCCTCCAGCTCTAAACACGAATCGCTTGCACAGCGCTCAGCGGACACGGCAGCCGGCCGCCCGGAACTGTTCAAACACTCGTTCAACAAGATCGGGAGTCGGCGGGGCCGTGTGCGCGAGCTTGTAGTCAAGATTCATGGCTTTCCATTTGAAAGCGCCCAATTGATGAAGCGGCTGCACTTCGACCCACGCGACATTCTTCATCGGCGCCACAAACCGCGCGATGCCGTCGATATTTGCCGGATCGTCGGTTAGTCCAGGAACAAGCGTGAAGCGCACCCATACAGGCTTACCCATCGAGGCAAGGCGCTCGGCAAAGCGCAGCGTCGGCGCCAAGTCGCGTCCTGTCACTGTGCGATAGGTCTCGGGATTTGAACTCTTGATGTCGAGTAATACGAGATCGAGAACGGAAAGATATCTGTCATCCGCGCGGTCTCCGAGATAGCCGGAAGTCTCGATCGCAGTATGCAGCCCGAGTTGTTTGGCGCCAGCTAAGATCCGCCGGGTGAAAGCGAGCTGCACCATTGGTTCGCCGCCGGAGATCGTCAAACCGCCGTCTAGTGCGCGTAAAGCATGGGCGAACTTGGCGAGTCGATCGATGACTTCCTGCGCCGCAACGTAGGTGCCGTCTTTGAAGTGCCAGGTATCGGGATTGTGGCAGTAAGAGCAGCGCAGCAGGCAACCTGACGTGAACAAGACGACCCGTAGCCCGGGACCGTCGTAACGCGATGCTGTTTCGTAGGAATGGCAATAGCCAAATGCGCCTTGGGGATCTTCCTGAAGGGCACTTTCATCCGGAGCATCCGGGGAGAGGCCGACGTGCAGATCGTGACGGCTGCCTGCCTCGATCTGACCGACCTGGAGCATCACCGCATCTCCTCCTCAAATTTGGCCGTGGAAGGTTCGGCTGATGACGTCCTGCTGCTGCTCGCGCGTGAGCCGCACAAAATTGACGGCGTAGCCAGACACCCGGATCGTCAGCTGCGGATATTTGTCCGGGTTCCGCATGGCGTCTTCGAGCGTTTGCTTATCGATCACGTTCAGGTTCATATGGAACCCGCCTTGATCGAAATACAGGTCGAAGGCCTTCACAGCAGCATCAACGAGCTCGGTATCTGACAAGTGCGCCTTTTGCGGCGCAACTGAAACTGTGTAGCTGATGCCGTCCAATGAATCCTTGTACGGCAACTTGGCCACCGAAAGACATGACGCAAGCCAGCCATGGCTGTCGCGACCATGCATGGGATTCGCCCCTGGTCCGAAAGGCTCTCCCTTGCGCCGGCCGTCCGGTGTATTTCCGGTGGCTTTGCCGTATACGACGTTGGACGTGATCGTCAGAACGCTTTGCGTGTGCGTGGCGTTTCGGTACGTCGGATGCTTGCGAATCTTCTGCATGAACTCGGTGACAATATGAGAAGCAATACTGTCGACGCGGTCGTCATTGTTGCCGAATTGCGGCACAGGATTTTTGCTTTCGTTTTTATAATCGACCACCAGACCCGTATTGTCGCGAATGACATGAATCTTGCCGTACTTTATTGCGGCAAGACTGTCGGCAACGACCGACAGGCCGGCGATGCCAAACGCCATGGTCCGCAGGATGTCGCGGTCATGGAGCGCCATTTCCAGGCGTTCGTAAAAATATTTGTCGTGCATGTAATGGATGCAATTCATCGCATGCACATAAGTGCGCGCGAGCCATTCCATCATGCGGTCGAATTTTGCGTAAACATCCTCGTAGTCGAGCTCTTCGCCTGTCACCGGCGGGCTCGCCGGAGCGACCTGCTCGCCCGAAACCTCGTCGCGGCCGCCATTGATGGCGTAGAGCAGCGCTTTGGCGAGATTCACGCGCGCGCCGAAAAACTGCATCTGCTTGCCAAGCCGCATTGCCGAAACGCAGCATGCGATGCCGTAATCGTCGCCCCAGAAGGGACGCATCAGGTCATCATTCTCATACTGCAACGAAGATGTATCGCGGCTGACTTTGACGCAGTACTTTTTAAAATTCTCCGGCATGTGCTTCGACCACAGGACCGTGATGTTCGGCTCGGGCGCCGGACCCAGATTGGTCAAAGTGTGCAGCATGCGATAGCTGCTCTTGGTCACGAGCGGCTGCCCGTCCAAGCTCATTCCGGCGACGCACTCGGTCGCCCAATACGGATCTCCGCTGAACAGGGCGTCGTATTCCGGCGTGCGCAAAAAACGCACGATCCGAAGTTTCTGCACGAGTTGATCCCACAGTTCCTGCGCGCCTGCTTCGTCCAAAATCTTTTCTGACAGGTCGCGCTCGATATAGATGTCGAGGAATGTGGAAATCCGACCGATCGACATCGCGGCGCCGTTCGCTTCTTTCACCGCGCCTAAATATGCGAGGTAGGTCCACTGCACCGCTTCTTGGGCGTCCGCAGCCGGGCGGCTTATGTCGCAATCATAGAGTTTCCCCATTCGCGACGAGGTCCTCGAGCGCGCGTATCTGCTCCGCCAGCTCCTCGCGTTGGCGGATAACATCGTCGGTCGGCCACATGTCGTTGATTTGCCGGCGTTCTTCTTTTTTGACTTCGAGCAACCGGTCGACGCCGTAGAGCGCCACGCGCCGGTAGTCGCCAATGATCCGGCCGCGGCCGTAGGAATCGGGCAAGCCGGTGATGATTCCCGACTTTCGGCATCGCATGATTTCCGGCGTATAAGCGTCGAAGACGCCATCGTTGTGCGTCTTGCGATATTTGGTGAAGGTCTGATGAACATTCGCGTCGGCTTCAAAGCCGGCCGCCTTTAGACCAGCCTCGACCATGCGCAGGCCGCCAAACGGAAAAATGGCTCGTTTGAACGGCTGATCGGTCTGTAGCCCGACGATCACCTCGTTCTGTTTGTCGAGGTAACCGGCCTTGTGCGCCAGCATCGTCGATGGTGTGTGCGCGTCGACGGCAAGAACGCCTTTTCTCCGCTCGTCTTGGAAATAGGGCTGAAGTTTTTCCCAGACCGCCTTGGTGCGCTTCGAGGGCCCGGCCAGAAATTTTTCGTCGCCGGAATACGGCGTAGCATTCCGGGTAATGAAATCGCGTACGTCGATTGAGGTTGTCCAAGCACCAGGCTGAAAGCCGCGCCAGCAGCGCTCGTCTTTTGGCTTTTGGATATCGCCGCGGTGCCTTCCATGGCGCGCCTCCGCTGGTATTTCTAATTGCGAAGACTTTGCGGCAACCCGGCAGGCAAGTATTTGATGCAAATCAAATTTGGCTCCGCAACGCGACTGGATTGCGTTGATTGTCTGCCACCGTGGCGGCGCGGAATACCGGGGGGTAAATTGCCCGAAAACCGGGTTATCTTCAGCCTAGAGCCGCACGGACGCGCCGCGAAATAAATGAAATCGTGTGCCGGGCGATCATGAGCTCTTCGTTTGTGCCGATCACGTAAACGGCGACCTTGCTCTCCGGCGTTGAAATCAGCGGACCGCCGGTTTTATTTGCGGCGCCATCAAAATTAACCCCAAGCCACGCTAGCTTCTCCGCCACCCGTGCACGGATCGTGGCGGAGTTCTCGCCAATGCCGGCCGTGAAAATGAAAGCATCCAGCCCATTGAGCGCGGCTGCGAGCATTCCCGCGTTGAGCGCAATCCGGTAGACAAAATATTCGATCGCAAGCGTTGCGCCAGGTGCGTCGCTCGTTTCGAGCTCGCGCATGTCGTTGCTGATGCCGGAGAGTCCCTTTAGACCGCTTTCCCGGTAGAGCAGATCTTCGACTTCCTTGGCGGCCAGACCTTTCTGCGTGATCAGATAAAGAAGTACCCCAGGATCAATCTGGCCGGGTCGGGTGCCCATCGGCAAACCATCGAGCGCAGTGAAGCCCATCGTGCTTTCAACGCTTCTTCCGCTCACAAGGGCGCACATCGACGCGCCGCTTCCGAGATGAGCGACGATAACGCGACCGTTTGCTATTTTTGGACCGAGATCTCCCAAGCGACCGGCAATGTACTCATACGAGAGTCCGTGAAAGCCATAGCGACAGACGCCCTCCTGATAAAATCGCTCGGGAATCGCATAATGGTCGGCGACCGAACTGTGCGTGCGATGAAACGCCGTATCGAAGCATGCGACCTGGAGCAATTCAGGCCGACGCGTCATTAGCCTGCGGATCGGCGCGAGATTGTTCGGCTGGTGTAGGGGCGCAAGCGCGCTAAATTTCTCCAGCTGGGTTACCACGTCTTTATTTAGGACCACTGGCCGATCGTACTGAGGGCCGCCATGGACGACCCGGTGTCCGACGGCGACGAGTTTGATTTTTTGCGTCTCGCGTAGCCAGTCACCGGCGGCGTCTATCGCGGCAGCAACGTCCGCGATTTCCTGTGGCGAGTACGCTTTGTCGATCAACGACGTCCCATTGGAGGTCTCGGCGCGCAGCCACGGCCGCGTGCCGATTCCGTCAATTTGACCCTTGATCAGGGGTTGCGGATCGCCAGAATTTGCCAAGCCAAATATTTGAAACTTGACGCTCGACGAACCAGCGTTGACGACGAGGATCGTATCCATGGGGTTTACACGGGCGGTAAAGGTGCCTTGCTCCGTCGCGCTGCTGCGTAAAGAACCGCTGCGGCGCATGAGGCCATACGACTGCGCACGGAATCCGCCCGCGAGGTCAGAACCACCGGGACCCGCGCGCCAAGCACCAGGCCAGCGGAATCTGCTTTGGACAGGAAGATTAGGTTTTTTGCCAGCATATTGCCGGCTTCGAGGTCCGGCACGACGAGGATTTGTGCTTTGCCGGCCACCGGCGATTGAATGCCCTTTATCTTTGCCGCTTCCGGGTCAATCGCGTTGTCAAAGGCCAACGGGCCGTCGAGTATCGCGTTGGTGATCTGTCCGCGGTCTGCCATCTTGCAGAGCGCCGCTGCATCAATTGTTGAAGGGATTTTCGAGGTCACAGTCTCAACCGCCGAAAGTATTGCCACGCGCGGCACTCCGAGCCCCACTTCAGTGAACAGGTCTACTGCGTTCTGAACGATATCGCGCTTGGCATCGAGGTCGGGAAAAATATTGATTGCGGCGTCGGTAATAAACAACGTCTCCCGATATGTGGGTACGTCCATGATGAAAACGTGACTTATCCGTCGCGCCGTGCGCAAACCGGTTTTCGAATTGGTGACGGCCCGCATTAGCTCGTCGGTATGCAAACTCCCTTTCATCAAAAGCTCACCCTTGCCTTCGTGCACCAGCTCGACCGCCTTCGCAGCGGCTGCGTCGCTGTGCAGAACGTCGATCACCTGGAAACGGTCTATCGCAATTCCGCGCTCCCGGGCGACTTGGTTGATCTTGGCGGCAGGCCCCACCAGAAGCGGTTTGATGATCCCAAGCTCGGCTGCCTCGACGGCGCCGCGAAGCGAAGTTTCGTCGCAGGGGTGCACTACAATCGTTTGTGCTGGCGCTACCTGCTTGGCTTTGGCGATCAGACGGTCATATTTCGATTCTGGAGGATGCGCCGCCGGACTGATGGCCCTAAGGGTCCCTATTTCGCTCTCTCGGTTTCTTGGCATGTCGACTCCATGTAGTTTCGATGTGTCGCCGCCGGCTATGACGCTTTGGACGTCTTTTGTCTCACGTCTGCAGGTGAAACTGCCCGACTTGGTAATCGATCGTCTTTTCCGAACAAGCGGCTGATCTGTTGGAAGCGTTCTCGATCGTCAGTGGAAAATTCTCCGCGTGCACTCAAGACATCGTGTATCAGATCGAGCGTCTTACGTCGGATTTCCGGTTCGCGCGGTAGCATGGATGGAATAGCCGACAGCGCTGCCTCCGGGTCGAGCAGGAGGATATAGAATTGCTCCCGTACTATTGCTTTGAATTGCGCTAACGAAATATCGGTGTGCTTTTCGCGAACGCGTCGCAGCGCTTCGAAACCGCGCTCATCAACGGCGGCCCGCCCCATGCCAACATAAAGAAGTGCGCGGATGACGGCCTCGCCCCGATAGCCGGACGAGATACGCGATTTTAATTCGGCGATGCGCTTGTTTATAAGTTCGCGATGGAGTGGGCTTTTCGGTGCCTTGCGCAGCGACTGATTAGAGGCGGGATCGATCCCAAGTGCCGCCTGAAGCGTCGGCGATCCATAGACCGCCATGAATGCACGCTCCGCAAGCGCCTCGCTCATATCGCGCCAAGCATCGAGGGTGGCAACGATTTGGCGTGATACGTTCTCTTGCAGGGCGAGGTAAGGATTGTTCTCCGCTACCGGTCTTCTTGCATTGCGAACCTGCTCGGCAAGCGCAGGGACTGGAGCCATTAAGGGATTTGCACTCGAGAAGAATTCGTATCCGAGCCGTAACGGATGCAGTTGCCGCATCCAGTCTGCCCAGGAGGAATTGACGAGCGAGCGAACGAAAGGCTGCATAAAGGTACGATAGAGCGCGAGATTGGTTTGCGAGACCCGGGCCGCGGCAGCAAAACACCGCTCGTCGCCGGCGTCGTTGCCGCCCAGCGCGCGGATGTCATCGAGCGTCCTTTGCTCGCAACGCATCACCCAATCGCCTCCAACGAGGTGGGGACTGGCCGTATCGGTGTCCTTCTTTTCGAAAATGGCCTCGTAAAGGCCCGGCGGCAGCGTGTCGATCAGATCGATATTGCTGGAGAACTCGCCGTACTCTTTGCGCGCCACGCTGGTTGAAACAAAAATTCCTAAATGGCCGGCTTTCTCGTGGATCGAGTAGACGATCGTCTGGCCATATGCACGGATCTCGTCCACGTCTTCATACAAATCAAGGATCCAGCCCAATGCTTGCTGCGGTGGCGTAATGTTGTCGCCCTGCGAGCAAAACACGACGATCGGTGACCGGATGCTGCGAAGGTCTATTGCTGTACCATCTGAGGTATGGATCCTGCCGGCGGCAAGATTATTGCCGATGAATAACTCATCGACGATTGCCTGAATTTCCTCGCCGTTCAGATTGACATGGCCACCCCACCAGCGTTCGAACTCGAGGTATCGGGGTCCTTCCGTGTCAATTTTTGAGTACAGGTTGTAATGCTTACTCCAAAGCGTGTTGGCTGGATTCTGATTTTCGAAATTCTGTACCAGCCAAGCACCATCGAATTTGCCGTGACCAAGATCGCTTGTGAGCGCGGTCAGCCAACTGCCGCCAAGCAACCCGCCGGTATAGCGCATCGGGTTTTTGCCATGCACGCCCTGCCAATAAGAGAGCGGTGATCCTGCGACGATGATTGAACCGAACAATTCCGGCCGCAGGGCGGCAAGCATCATAACCGCCCATCCGGCTTGGCAGTTGCCAATGACGCAAGGTTTGCCATCCGCCTCCGGATGCAGAGCAATCACTTTCTCGAGGAATATTGCCTCGGCACGCCCGATGTGCTCGAGGGTTTGACCGGGCATCGGGTCGGGAAGAAAACCGATGAAATAACATGGATGGCCCGCTTTGAGGACCACGCCGATCTCACTGTCAGCCTTGAAGCCTCCAATCCCAGGACCATGGCCGGCACGGGGATCGACGACGACGAATGGGCGCCGCGTTTGATCGATTTCAATTCCGGTAGGTGGAACGACGCGCGCGAGCACGTAATTCACTGGCTGATCAAGCCGCCTGCCGTCGATTACAAGCTCGACCTTGTAATCGAGCACATGCGGCGCTGTCTCGGCGAGATGCTCGCGATATTGGTTGCCGCGCTGGCGCATGACGTCCCAAAATAAAACGTTACGCTGCGTGGCATCGATGCAATACTCGATCGCGGGGCCGAACATGCTCAACGCCGAGCCGTCGAGTTTATCGGCCTGTGATGATGAAGACGACACTTCCGATGCGGGGCACACGAGGTGAGTCCCTCTCTGAACTCTCTGGAAAGGTCTAAGCGGGGCGATAGGCCTTTTTGCGGGCGCTTATCGCTAAGGAAAGAGCTATCCCTAAAATTCGATATTGGATTTGATATAGGTCAAAGAATTCCGGCACTTCTCTCTGTCGGTTGGCTGTGGGTATTTGGCGGGAGGCGGGCTCATGTCACGCAACCGTTACTAAGACGCAGCTGCCGGGAACGCATAAGATGAAACAATCCACAAAGCTGGCGAGCGGTTTGGGTTGGCGTCGGTATCTGCCGCCACTTAACTGGTTGGCGGATTATCAGTTCAGCTGGCTGACTAGCGACATCATTGCCGGCGTCACCCTGGCCGCCTACGCAATTCCGGTTGCGCTCGCTTATGCGACGCTGGCCGGTTTGCCGCCCCAGGTGGGCATCTACGGCTATTTGCTTGGAGGTCTTGGCTACGCCTTATTCGGGTCGTCGCGCCAACTCGCCATCGGGCCGACCTCGGCTATATCGCTGATGATTGCTGGAACGGTGGGCGAAATGGCCGGTGGCGACGCGGCCCATTACGCCGAAATTGCCAGTCTCGCCGGGTTCACTCTCGCACTCCTTTGCTTGATCTCATGGCTTTTGCGTTTGAGCGTCCTGGTGCGCTTGATCAGCGACAGCATTTTGGTGGGATTTAAGGCCGGCGCCGGACTGACAATTATCATGACCCAATTGCCGAGCCTTTTTGGGGTACCGGGCGGCGGACACAACTTTTTCCAACGTGCAGCGCTATTGCTGGGCGAGCTTGGCCAGATCCAGTACCTCGTGTTGACGATTGGAGGCCTTGCTATCGCATTGCTGTTTGTCGGCGAGCGAGCTTTTCCAGGCAGGCCCATAGCACTCGGGGTCGTTGTGCTCGCGATCGTGGCGGCGTCTGTTTTCGGACTGCCGACGCTCGGCATACCCACTACTGGGGAAATTCCTCGCGGTCTTCCGTCCCTTTCTTGGCCGACACTGCGCCTCCGAGATGTCGACGGGATATTTCCTCTGGCAGCGGGTTGTCTGTTGCTTGCTTATATCGAAGGCGTATCCGCTGCACGCAGCTTCGCGACGAAACACGGCTACGACCTCGACTCGCGACAAGAGTTTCTTGGGCTCGGGGCAGCAAACCTGGCTGCAGCGCTCGGCCACGGATATCCCGTGGCAGGTGGCTTGTCGCAGTCGGCAGTAAATGACAAAGCCGGCGCCCGCACGCCGCTTGCGCTTGTCTTTGCGTCGATGACGCTTGCGCTATCACTTCTTCTTCTCACCGATTACTTGGAAAATCTGCCCAAGGCTGTTCTGGCTGCCATCGTTTTCACGGCTGTGGTCGGTTTGCTCGATATACGCGCACTGTCTCGCATGTGGCAGATCAGCAAGCCCGATTTCTATGCGGCGACGATTGCGCTTGCTGCGGTACTGCTCCTAGGGATTCTGCAAGGTATATTGCTCGCTGCGTCAGCTTCGGTGTTGATCCTTCTGGCGCGCGCATCGCAGCCGCACGTGGCGTTTCTCGGCCAGGTTCCAGGAACCAACAGTTACTCCGATCTAGCGCGCCATCCCGAAAACCAGCAACTGCCGCATGCGATCGTCTTCCGTCCTGAGGCGTCGCTGCTTTATGTCAATGCCGATTTCGTGTTGCAATCAGTCTTGGAACGTCTGGAAAATATTAGTCAAACCCGCATACGCTTAATCGTTTGCGATCTCTCGGCATCGCCTTACATCGACCTCGCGGGATCGCGCATGCTTCGTCTGCTTCACAGCGAGGTAGCACCGTCTGGTATAACTTTGCGCATCGTGGGAGCGCGAGGGCGGGTGCGCGATCTATTGCGCGCTGACGGTATCGGAGAACTGGTAGGTGGACTGGACCGCCTGACCACCCTCGAGGCCGTCATCAATAGCGTTGCTTAGGGTTTATGCTCCCGAGCGCCGGCAGTGGGGCAACTTCTTCCAGGCTCACCGTAGGAGTTGGGTATCGGTGACTTTCGTCCAGGATTGATCGGGATTGAATGAGGTCATACGCTCGGCAAGCTTCGCTGTGTCGGGCCCAAGGTCCTTCTGGAAGACGTTACCCGTGTGATTGACAATAAAAGTCATCACGCCGGAATTACGGTATTCGGCAGGATAGGCGACAAGTGCGAAGCCGCCGATCATCTTACCGCGGACAATATAGTCCAGCTCGCCACCAGGAGCAGCCGGGCCCTGTTTGGTCAGGATCTTGAAATAGTAGCCATGGAACGGTGTTCGCCCGTCTCCCGGGCGATAGCCTTGCGCGGTTGCCTCTGCGATGAGCTCGCCAAGGGGACTGGCATCTTCACCTTGGGACGTCGGCCAATACAGTCCGTCCTTCTTTCCTGGTGCGCTGATGATGCGTTGTGCATAGGTGTTGGCGCCGGCGGCGGTACGATCCCTCTCGGCATATTCGTTTTGCGCATCAACATAGGCAAGACAGGACTGAATCGCGTCGAGCTCATCGCGACCGACGCGACGGAAGAGAATCTCCTCACGACCGGCAGCTGTGTCGAACCGCCATAACCCGTCCTTGCGGACTAGAGGTATCGGAAGCGGAAAATCCTCTTGCCCGATGACGAGCATGGCTTTGTTGTCGCCTTCCATGGCGATCTGGTGCTTGGCGTCATAGGCGGCAACAAATTTCTGGCGCGTCGCGGCATCGGCGACTTCGTCACCAGACGACACAATGTCTTGGCCATCTGGGCCTAGCACCGTCACGATGGCTTTACGATCACCCGCCTTGGCCGCGCTGGCAAGGGCGCTGGCAGCTTCATCGGGTGTCTTGAAATCTTGTTGGGCACTGACGATCGAGGCGGTCGTGCAAAGAAGCGCCGCTATCGCTATTGAAACAAGCGTTCCGTTCATGACATCCTCGATCACATGCGCTTTCGCACGCATATGTTAGTGTGAAATCCGGACACTGGCTGGCACCCGCGCACCCGACGCGATCCATTGCTGGTAAGTCTGAAGCTTGATGCCGAGCTTGTCGTAGAAGACTAGCAGGTAGCCATCCCGCCCGCGCGTGACCGCTTCCGGCGTAATGGTCTGCACTTCCTGTGCCATCACGCCAACATAGGCGCGCTCGCTGCCGTTATAGCTGAAGCGATAAAAGCCGAGGCCGTTAGCGAGATGGCCGAGGAGAACGACATCATGCTTAAGCGCGATATCGGATCGCCGTCCGCCGCCGCCACGGCCGCCACCGCCGCCACGGCCGCCACCGCCGCCGCCTCGGAAGCCGCCACCACCGCCGCCTCGCAAGCCACCGCCGCCGCCTCGCAAGCCACCACCACCGCCCAGACTTGCGCGACCGCGCGCACTTTGGGCAAGGGCCGCTCTGCCAGAACTAATGTTCCCGAGGGCATTGCCGCCGCCTGGCCGCGCACCGGAAGGTCGTTGCCCTGCACTGGGCCGTCCGCCCGAAGGCCGTTGTCCTGCACTCGGCCGTCCGCCCGAAGGCCGTTGCCCTGCGCTCGGCCGTCCACCCGAAGGTCCTTGCCCTGCACCGGGTCGTCCACCCGAAGGCCGTTGCCCCGCTCCAGGTTGCTGGCCGCCTCCCGGTCTGAGCACTTGTTCGCCGCCGCGGCCGCGGAAGTCCATCCGGTCCCGGCTTCCCGCACGAAGATCGTTGTTACCGAACTTCTGCCGCACGTCGGCATTGCTGTATCTGACGCCTTGGCGATGCTCGGGCCGGTGCTGCCAATTGTTGCCGCCGCCGGGTCGGTTATCAGGTCGGTTTCCAGGCCGGTTCCCCGGCGGGTTCACGGTGATGTTGTTATTGTTCCAATTGACTGATCCGTTCCAAAAATTTCCGCCCCAGTTTCCAAGAATATAACCGGCGCCGAACGCCAGGCCCGTGGCAAGAAGACCTCCCGCGATATAGCCCGGGGCCGGGAAGTAATAGGGCGGATATGTCGGATACGGCCACGCGCCATAGACAACGGCGGGATCGTAATAGGGCACGTAAACTGTGTTGGGATCTGTCTGTTCAATGGCGATGACTTGTTTGTTTTCTACTTGTCTCGTCGTGACATTCTGCTGTTTGTTTGATTCCAACTTCTTGTTTGCCTGAGCCTTGGCGCGCAGGCGTTGGATTGCATCCATCACGTCGGGTTGCTGAGCAAGGACTGCGTCGCCCAGCTTCTGCGTCCAGTCGAGTTTTGAATTCATCATCTGCAAAATGCTTGGCGTTGCCACCAATGACTTTACGCTGTCATCCCAAGCTTGCTTGTCGACGGCGGACTTTAATTCATCACCTTTGAGTTTCTTGTTCGCCTCGGTCCATCGTTCGGCCTGGACGACCTCGAGCGGGTAGGTGGAGGCCATCAAGACCAGCGAAAGCAGCGTGTCGGGATACAGCGCGATTGGCGCGACCAGCGCATCGAGCTCTTCGGGCTTGAGCAATTGTTGATCAGATGCGGCTGGCTGCGAAGGCGGAGTTTGTGCGTCCGCCGTGATCGGAAGCAGAAGAAGAATCGCCACGAAAAGTGACCTCTTAGCCCATAAAGTCATCGCTGCTCCTGTCAATCCGGCGGCGATTACGCAAAGAATTAATGGTGCTGCGCGATACGACGCGCCGGCTGTCTAGACCGTGCGTGCCGTTTGGGAGCAATCAAAATAGTCTTATCCTAACCTGCTTCGTTTGATCCAGATCAAAGTACCGGGCGAGGGGCTATTCCAGATTGATAAGCTTAATTAGGCGGACCAGTCGACCGAGGGAGTCGGATGCGTAACGACCCCGCTTACGCCAGACGTAGGCACCCTCTGAGGATAATTCTTTCTATCATCTGCGGATCGACCGATTGGGAGACGCTGTAGACGGAATGTTATGGGTTCCGAGGTTTTAAAAATGCTGTCCGTGCCCGACGCTGGCAATTATTCAGCGACCGAAGCTCTGCGGAACGGCCAGCGTATAGACATCCGCGCCCTTCGACCTGATGACCGGGATGATTTCATTGCCGCGGTCAGTCGTACCAGCAGCCAGTCGCTCTACCGGCGATTTTTTTCCGTGAGACGTCACTTTACCGAGACAGAAACGGCGTTTTATCTGAATGTCGATTTCGTCAATCATGTAGCGTTGGTGGCGCTAGTCGAGGAGAATAGCCGTCCAACCATCATTGGCGGTGGGCGTTATGTTGTCGTGCAACCGGGCCAGGCCGAAATCGGTTTTACAGTTCTCGACAAATACCAGGGACAAGGCGTCGGCGCGGCACTGCTGCGCCATCTCGCTGCCATTGCGCGCAAGGCCGGGATCCGCGAGTTGATCGCGCATGTACTCCCGGACAATCGGGCAATGTTAAAAGTATTCGAGAAAAGCGGAATGAAATATAGCGCAAAACGGGATTCCGAGGCCGTCCATGTCACGCTGGAGCTTTTTTGACATTCGAAACCGTTACGGGCGCCAACAACGGAACCGTTGCAAAGCCGCTTACGGAAGGAGCGGTTAATGCCTATCCATTTTGATTCGGTAAAACCTTTCACCACTGCAATTGTGCTGTTGGGCGCCATCACGGTTTCCCATGCGGAAACTGCTGGGATCCATATTAGTTTTCTCAGAACGAAAACCGCGGAAGGCACCGGCAGTTTATTTTTCCATGCGCGTAGATATCGGCTCCGGGTTAGCGGTATCGACACAAAGCCCGCCAACGTCGAAAAGATCGACCTGGCGGGCAGCGCCTTGGGCTTGCAAAACACCGGGGATATCGTCGGAACCTATGGCCCGGCTGCATCCGGCACAGCCATAGTCTCCGGTTCCAAAGCGGCGCGCCTTCAGAACGGCGGCGTCATCCTCGAATTACATGCAAATAATATCGAAATGTCAGCTCTCGACCTTGCCGGGATGACGATTAGTAGCCACGGGTGGCGAGCGGTCGTCAGTCGCGGTTCGCATCCGAAATGATGCCGTTTAGGATGTCGGTCGTTTCAAACCGGGTCATTGCCATCCCAGTGTCATGCCGATGTCTCCCGGTCGGCCTCCGGGAAAATCGACGATTCGAAATCCGATCTTATATCCGCGAGATTTCAGATGCTTTTGCCAAAACTCGTAAAGCTCTTTAGGCAGTCCGGTAAGCGTGTTTTCCCAACCGGGCTCACGCTGATTTATGGCGCGACCACGATCGGTGCACAACTCATTAGGAAAGCGTCCGATCTCGACCTCAGTCAGGCCGTTGTTTGCAGCTCGTTTGATGATTGCTGCGGCGCGTGCGAGACGCTCCTCGTCCGAAACACCCGAGGGCTTTGAAAATCTTTCGATCAAAGCCTTTTTCTCAGCTTCGGCAGCTGATAGCTCTCGCATTGCAGAGGAGGCTTTCTCCGCTTCTTTCAACGCGATCTGTTGCATGAGTTCCTTTGCCGATGGCAGAGCGGCGAGTGGATCGGCAGCTGTTTTAGTCTTCAATTCAGCCATGGCGGGGCTCCTTACTCAGATCGCATCCATAACTGCTCGGCCGGAAAAAAGTTTGATCTATCGCAAATTGTGTAAACCTGTTCCCGCTTAGATTGACCAACGAGTTCAGATCCATAGGTGCTTGCATGAAGGCTGACAACCCGGCTGCCAAGAAGATGAAGCGCAAAGTATATGAGAAGCATCTACAAAAACTTCAGGTCGAGCTGTGCCGACTTCAGGACTGGATTAAGGCGGAAGGAGCGAGAATCATTCTCATATTTGAGGGGCGCGATGCCGCCGGCAAGGGAGGAACGATCAAAGCCATCACGGAACGGGTGAGTCCGCGTGTTTTCCGCGTTGTCGCTCTGCCAGCTCCGAGCGATCGTGAAAAGAGCCAAATGTATCTTCAACGCTACGTCAGGTTTTTTCCCGCTGCCGGCGAAATGATCATCTTCGACCGAAGCTGGTACAACCGGGTAGGTGTCGAATTACGTGATGGGGTTTGCCGATAAAGCCCAGCACCAACGCTTTCTGGAACTCTGTCCCCAAATCGAGAAGTACATCGTGGACGGAGGGATCAGACTGATAAAGATATGGCTTGAGGTTGGCCAAGAAGAACAGGAAAGGCGTTTCGATGCTCGCATCAACGACCCGTTGCGGCAATGGAAACTGAGCCCGATGGACCTGGAATCCTACCGGCGTTGGTATGATTATTCGAGGGCGCGCGACTTGATGCTCAAAGCGACAGACACGAAGTACGCACCCTGGTATATCGTGCGTACCGACGATAAGCGGCGGGGAAGACTAAACTGCATTTCGCATATCCTTTCTCGAATCCCATACAAAAAAATCTCAAAGAAAAACGTCAAGCTTCCAAAACGTTCGACTAAGGAAAAATACGACGATCAGACACCATTGAAAGGCAGGAACTTCGTGGCCGAGCGCTATTGACCATCATGGACAATAGATTTGCGGAAATCCTCACGCGAAATTGTCGTCCATAACACCTGAAAAATGACCGCTGTCGACCATCCGAACAGTAGTACGCCATTCATCGCGGCCATCGGACCAAGCAAGCGCCAGCGCGCTACAGGAAGGACGTCCCCGTAGCCGAGCGTCGTATAATTGACGAACGCAAAGTACAATGGGTCGCTTCCGTCCGGCGCTGCGCCGACGAACTGATAGGCTAGGGACCAAACCGTAATTTCCAAGAGATGGGCAGCCATTAAGATCGAAACGGTGGCTATCATTATTCCAATCAAACGAAGGGTGGGTCGCGCGGGCACGTTGGCGTGGACCATCCCCCTCGATCGGAGAATGACCACCATGGTCACAGCATGAATGGCGATGTTGCCGATACTGATCCCGCCGCCAAACACTATTTGCCGCAACACGACCTACACCATGCAGAGACGTATGTTTCCAATGAGATCTTTATTGATGAACGTTCGCATCTAACCGACGAATATCGCACCAGAGCCCGCCCGGTGCCATTCGCCGCGGAGAACGCAATGGCTAATCTTGCCGTACAAGTCAACTTGTGCCGACGGTTCAAGTTGATTGACGGCCATCCTTCCAGGCTTAAGCGCTAACTCATCGCAAGGATATGGTCATGCCTGCGAGACCGAGTGATGCCTGAAAACCGACTTGCCTTCCTTGGAGGGTCAGGACAACGCCTTTTTCATTCTGCAGCGTCGCAACCTGTCCACCGCCGATGAATGTAAACCCGGCGCCTGCTGCACCATAGGTGCCCGCTATGTCCGATGGGCGGTGCAAATTGGAGGCGGTGCCTACGAGATCAGCGCCCGCGACGCCGAGGCTGCCCAGACTAACACCACCCACGCTCAGCCGATATGTTCTGCCGTGATACGATAACGCGCCGCTACCGCCGCCAGCACCCACGATAAACCCGACCTTCACGATGTTCAGACGTACGGCGCCGGTTTGGGCTTGAGACGGCGTGGCGGCTGCCAACATAACTGCCACAATCGTCGCAACGGCCGCCACAAGTTTGACTGGCTTGAACGTCCTAAACATTGTCATCTCCAATGGTTCCGTAATCCTGCCTAACTCTGCCGGCTGATCATGTACATGAAGCAATTTTGGGCAAAGCAACTTTGATCTAAATCAATTACAATGCCGGCTATTTAGGCATGCCTGGACGCGGTGGCGGCGTCGGCGGCGAGCGAGCCTGTCACTATGAGCGATGTAGCGAACTATTGGTTTTGATGGGAGTGACGCTATGGCAGAGTCGCTCAACCCGGCTGCGCCTCACCATTTGCCGTCGTTCATCACCGCTCCCGGTGAAACCGATGTGCTCATGGTAATAATGGCCATAGTGCTGGTGGTCAGCATTTTGGGCTTTGGTATTTTGTTTCTTCGCTTGCACACCTTGCCTGAGCGACTTGCCCATAAGTCGCAAAAAATACAATTCGAGATTGTCGCGGTGTTGGGGCTTATCGCTCTATTCACGCATATGCACATCTTCTGGGTGTTAGGCCTGCTGCTTGCGCTGATCGACCTTCCCGATCTTGGCTCATTCCTGGGCCGCATCGCCGGCTCCGTAGAGAAAATTGCCGGGATAAAGCGGCCCGAAGAGGCGGGCGAAGTGCAGGCGCCTGAGATCGTTCCGGGCAGCAAGCGAAGCGGGGAGATTTCTGCAGCGGCGTCGGACACGCATGACAGTGGCGGCAAACGCGACGGCAGTTCGCCAACTGCGATAAAGCCTGAGACCGTTCCGGCAAGAACTAAAGAGGCAAGTCATGCTTGAGCTGCTTCTTTGTTCGGTTTTCACAATTCTTCCGGATTATCTTTATCGCCGCTATGCCCAGGGAAGGCGGCTTGGCAAAGAAATAACTTTCTATTCCGTATGGTTCGAACTCCGATGGGGAATTACGGCGTGCGTTATTCTTACGGTGTGCTTGATTACGACGGTTTTTTACAATCATCCGTCGACTAAGAATGTCACGCTTTTCTTTAGAACCGTTCCGATCGTTCCCGAAACAAACGGCCGCGTAGCGGAGACGTTCGTCGGCTTTAGCGGTCCAATCGCTGCAGGAGCCCCGATCTTTAGGCTCGACAGTTCGAAACAGGAAGCTGCCGTAGAGGCTGCGCGGCGCAAAATTGCAGAGCTCGATGCGGAAATGGGGGTTGCTCGTGCGGACGTGGTGAAGGCTGATGGCCAACTCAAATCAGCTACCAGTGTTCGCCAACAAACCTTGGATGAGCTGGAGACCAAGCGAGAGCTTTACCGGCGCAATCCCGGGAACGTTCCTTTTCGCGAAATCGAGCGTCTAGAGGTTCGTGCCGAGGGCCAAGTGGGTGAGCTTGCCGCCGCCACTGCCGCAAAACAAGGCGCCGAGGAACGAGTCTCGAGCCTCATTCCTGCTCAAAAGGCGAGCGCCGAAGCCGCGCTGGCGCAAGCCCAAGTCGAGCTGGATAAGACGGTCATCCGTGCTGGGGTCAGTGGGCGAGTAGAGCAATTCACGTTGCGCGTTGGCGATATCGTGAATCCGCTGATGCGTCCGGCTGGTATTTTAATCCCCGAGGGTGCTGGCCAACAAGGGTTACAGGCTGGCTTTGATCAGATCGAAGCCCAAATCATGACAATCGGAATGGCGGCCGAAGTTACCTGCGTGTCAAAGCCTTTCAGCGTAATTCCAATGGTGGTGACCAGCGTGCAAAACTATATCGCCGCAGGCCAGTTCCGTGGTGGGGAGCAACTCGTCGATCCGCAACAGGTGAGCCGTCCAGGTACCCTGCTGATAGTCCTTGAGCCCCTGTACAAAGGCGGTCTCGATGGCGTGACGCCTGGCAGCAGTTGTATCGCTAACGCGTATTCAGATAACCATGACACGATCGCCGCAAAAGACACCGGTGTCTTTCGGGGAATTGCTCTTCATATCGTGGATGCGCTTGCGCTTGTTCATGCGCTGATTCTGCGTCTCCAGGCATTGGTGCTTCCATTCCAAAACCTCGTATTCAGCGGTCATTGACGTCAGCGCCTACGCGACCTGGCGACGCGGCTGATGCAGCTTGAATTGTGATTGCTGCAACTCCGGCTCAAGGTGGCCGCTGGCCATGCCGCCGAGCGCAGAGTGGGGGTACATTGAGGGCGGATCAAATGCCTGATGGAAGGGCATTCGACCGAATCTTAGTGCGAATTGCTGCTAATTGATTTCGATCAAATACACGAGAGACACATGCTGATTGCCTTGCAGATGAGCGCCCCGGTCAATGGTCCCCAACCACCCGGTCAGCGCTAGTGGCCCCGGACAACCCCATCCCCCGACACCCCTGTCCGGGGCCACACCTGTCGCCTCGAGAATTATGAATTTTGACCGGCTTGCCTTGAACCGAATGAGGCAAACTGAATTTCATGTCCAAATTGTGTAGAGCGCTCGCCCTAATTGAGGCTGTGCACTACCTCGCCGGCTCGCATAGTTTTCTGATCTGCGAAACTCTATTGGTCGAAGCACTTTCAATGCAGTCAACTGACTTTGAGTCAGTTGTGACAGGCATGAGTCTGCTTGTGACGAAACAATGATATTGGCTTCGACGGCATATTTTTGCATCGCGGCCGCTTTTGCCATTTGTTAAATCGACCGCAGCGCTGTGCCTTAACGCAGTACCTTATCAGGATTGTGGCAAGTTGATTAACATCAATTGCGCGCCGAAGAGAGCATTCTATTTTGTTACCGAGGGCGTGCAAGGGAGTAACAGTTATGAAAATGTCGAGTGCACTCGGTCTAGCCGCTACCGCTGCGCTGTTATGTGCAGCTCCGCTCTCGCTTCATTGGTCACCAGCGAAAACGCTGTCGCTGTCGATTGATGCCGCGGACGCCCGAGGTGGGCGGCCACTGACACCGATGAGCGTTGCTGGCGTGAATCGCCGAGTGCATCGGCGTGCGTACTATGCTGCTGCAGCGGCCGGCGCAGGGGCTTATGGCGTTTACAACTATAGTCGTCGGGCGTGTGGGACCTATTCGTATCCACAGTGCTATTAGTCTTGGCTCGAGAGGTGGCCTTCCACACGAGGCTCGTCTTGGGATCATGGATGAGGTGAGTTCGTACTTCCGCTGGGACCTGCCGTCCGTTTGACGGCAGGGCCCGCCGAAACGTTTTTCGTCTCGAATCTCAGACATTGCTCTTGAAGAACGGCCCTGACCCGAAAAGAAATTCTTCTTATCGGATCGCGAATATTTTTTCCGGCATTACGATGCAGCTCTTACAGTTCTTGAAGTGAAAGATGTTCTTGAAGTGAAAGATCCTGTGACCAAATAATTTTAAAAACGTCGCTCGTCTTGCAACTGTCACGATAAAGGCTCATGATCAAATCGGGATGTCGGGGCACGGGAGGGTGCCCCTATGTCGAAGACGGATCAGTTCTGGGAATACACTAACGAGGCAATTATTTCGGCGAGCTACGCGAGAACGAACGAGGCGGACGAAGGACTGCTTGAGTTTGAACATCTGCCGCACAGCGCGGGTTCCGCTTCTAGCTTTTTAGTTGACGACCATGAGTCCGGTCGCACGGTTGAGAGCTACGAACGCGAGCTGATTAGGCGTCGGCACGCCGAAATCCAGCTGCGAGAGGCTCTCGTCCGAGAAGACGCGCTGCGTCAGCAAAAAGACAAGTTGATTCAACAAATGGTGGTTTTGCGCGAGGAGTCCGATCATCGGCTCTTGAACGGCGCGCAAATGATCGTAAGCCTGCTGTCACTGCAAGGCCGGGCGTCGAAAAATCCTGAAGTCACTGCGCAATTGGCGGCCGCGGCCGATCGCATTGCCGCGATCTGTCGCATCCATCGGCATCTTCACGCTTTCAATGGCGCGCAAACCGTGGCGATCAAACGGTATCTTGAGGAACTCTCGCGCGACTTCTCAACGATGCTGTCCGTGGGCAGCCGGGACCGGCTAATCGCGGTCGAGGGAATTGAAATTAACTTGCCCGCCGCTATCGCCATTCCGCTGGGCTTCATTGCTAACGAACTCATCACGAATGCAGCCAAGTATGGCACAGGCAAGATAACGCTCAGCTTGGAGCCCAATCCTGAAAAAGGCTACTTGCTGTCGGTCTCCAACGAGGGTCCGGGTTTGCCGGAGGGATTTGATCCAACCGGTAGCAAAGGATTGGGAATGAGAGTTATTCGGTCTTTTGTCGAACAGATTGGCGGTGAATTGCGGATCGCTCGCGGCGACAAAAACGAGCGTACGAAATTTACGGTACTGTTCTTCTGATATTAGGCCGCCGTGCTGGGCCCCGGTCGAGTGAACCTCCGGCCGGGGCTTTTCCTATTGCGACTTTTGCCATCGCCTAAAAAATCGGGCAGGAGCCGCTCGGTGACATTCGCCAAATAAGGCGAATCGCTTAGCCAAGATGAACGGGAGATTTCGACCCGTTCCAACGGCCACTCAACGTTTTCTTGATTTGCATCAAATTCACCGAACCGGACGCCATGCTTTACTACGCGTGAGGGGCAAATTGGAGAGAAGCAATGACGAGGTTGATCGCGCTTGCCTTTGCCTTGACGTTGGCG
>Ga0137377_10000396_pt1 | contig 25916 bp, 19 predicted proteins | sample SagtaG_22_FD_104815 | JGI IMG/M metagenome (GOLD analysis project Ga0137377, IMG submission 104815) | Vadose zone soil microbial communities from Sagehorn Ranch, Mendocino, California, USA - Sage2_L_40_16 metaG | ecosystem: Environmental > Terrestrial > Soil > Vadose zone | place: USA... | reverse complement strand
CGGGGCTACGCCGAGTGGTCCGAGGGCGACCGTGACGCCGAGGACGAGCTCGCGCAGTACACCCTGGCGGCCCTGGACGAACTGCGGGCAGCGAGCGCGTCGCTGGGCTGACCAGGCAACCTCCCCCCGCTCATCACGCATGAGCGGACACCTGCAAGGCCGCTGTGGCTTCTCTGCGTGCAGAATAACCAGATATGTGCGGCGGTACACCTCGCCCGGCCCGGTGCGGCCATCGACGCCCAGATCGGCGGATCAGGAGCCGCTATAGTTCCGCACGAAGTCACATTCCGTGACCGTGGTGGTCGTCTCCGGTCAGCTCCTGATGGCTGCCAGCGGGCAGAATCAATGATCGCCGACGGTTCAGGTCGTTCGTCCTCGCTTCGCTTCGGACGCTCCATCCCGACCGCGGCTCCGGGCTGGCTGGGGTCGTAGCCACGACGGAGAGCGGTGGGAAAGAGCGTGGCCGTTGATCATGATTTGGTATCCAGATAAACGTGCCGTCAACACCCTACTGGCGGGGAGCGTGCGACTTGGCGGGCCTCGGGCCAGTTCCCTGGCACCGGGGAGTAGACGCCGATGCACGCGCTGGCCCGGCTCATTTGGCGGCTGGTCCTGTGCCGGCGTGGTGACGACAGAGTCACCTGTCCGGCTGGCCCGCGCCCCGGCGCGCTCCTGACAGCAGCAGACACAACGGCTGACAGCGCAGCTCAGGCGCGATGTCTGACCGTACGGCGGGACGAGTCCCGCCCGCCTCCCGAAAATCTACCGCCTGCCCTGTTCGGTACGGGTCACGGCGGCCATTTGCCCTGCGCGGAAGCGTCACAGTTCACCATCTCCGTGGCGCTTCCCCTCACACAGACCGACGAATACGACCTGAGGAAAAGGTGATCCACGACATGACATCTGGTGTCAGCCGACGTTTGGCCCGGCAACTCTGCCGGACAGCGGCCCGGCAGATGGACCGGACGCTTAGACCTGCCGGCCCACCGGCCGACCCCGGCCGGGCCGGATGCGCAGGTCAGCGGCGAAATGTACCTGCGGGGGTGATCCGGGACTGATGACAACGTCATCACATTCTCACCCGCGCGGGGCCGGGACAGGAGCAGGGATAGGCACAACGGCAGCCGGGATGAGGCCGCGATGCTGGTGGCGTCGCCGCACTTGACCGGGCGTGACCGGGAGCTGGTACGCGCGGTGGCGCGGCACCGGTTGCTGACGACCGGCCAGCTGGCCGCGCTGGCGTTCGGCAGCGCCATCACCGCGCGGCACCGGCTGGCGGTACTGGTGCGGCTGGGCCTGCTGCGCCGATTCCGGCCGGGCCGCGAGACCGGGTCCGCGCCGTGGCACTACGTGCTCGGCCCGATCGGCGAGGCCATGCTCGGCGTCGAGGACCGGGATGAGAAGAAGTGGGCGCCGCACGTCCGCCTCGACCGGCAGCTGTCTCTGGAACGCTCCCAGCGGCTGGGGCACATGATCGGGGTGAACTGGTTCTTCGTAGCGCTCGCCAGGCACGTCCGCGAGCAGTCCGCCCGAACGGCCATGGCCGCCACGGCCGCGTCCCAAAGCCCTCCAAATCGCCACCGCCGCACTCGACCCGAGCGTGACCTGTCCCGCCTGCGGGGCGGTGTGGATGACGCTGCACGGCGGGCACGGCCCGAAGCGGCTCATCGATCTAGACGACGTGCTGCCCGACCCGTGGCGCGTCGCCCGCGCCGAGGACCAGCACCGCCAACGCGAGCGCCGCGAGTTGGCCGCCGGGCAGGACGACCCCATCCCCGCCGACGAGCTGGACGACCCGCTGTGGCCGTACGGACTATGACCTGCCCGGCTCGCGTCCGCCTCAGCGTCTCCGCTGGCGTCCGACTGGGCGTCTCCGTCGCCGTCCTCAGACACGCCAGCGGGGACGCCACCTCTGGGTTGGATGACGGCGCAGGTCAGCGGCGAAACATACCTGCCGCGAGGCGACCCGACTCATGGGATAAACCATGACCCGCACAAGCACCAGGAAGGAAGGCAACACGGCTCGTCCCGCACGTCTCGCCCGTCGCACTGCCACGGCACCGAGCGAAAGGCCAGCAAGTGATCACACAGCACGCCAGGGCCAAAGCTCTGCACAACCACCTGAGCAGCAAGATCTCAGCGCATGGGCCAATGAACTGGCGGCAACTCTTCCCTCACTCACCGAATCATAGGCCACCGCCGTGGGCAGGATCACAACGCAACTCGACGCACGCATCGACCGCGAAGAGGCGGCATGAAGCGCGGTTACTCGATCCTGATCCGGCGGGTGATCTCAGCTTGTTCAGTGGACCCAGGACCGTGCTCGACGGGAGCGATCACCAGATGCTTGCCGCGCAGCGCCATTTTGAGCAGGTCTCGCCGCTCCTTGTGATCGGCGGCATCCCACCGCCGCTGCCATTGTTCGCGGGTGGCCGCCAGCAGGCGAGGCGGCACCGGAGCAAAGCCGGGGGCGGAGAGCGCCGCGCGCTCGGCCTTTAGCTTCTCTATACGCGCGTCGAGCGGCCGGACAGCCACGTCGTAACGAGTCAGCGGGATTTCACCGCGCCCCAAGCGGTCCGCAAGAGCCTCCGCGACATCCTCTGCCTCGGCGATCTCCAAGTCGAGCCGGGCGGCCTCACTCGCGATCTCGCGGGCTGCGGTCTCGATCGCAGCCGAGTTGCGCGGGTCCGAGAGAATCTCGGCCACCAGCGCTTCTGCGGCTTCATCCAGTGCCCGCTGGTCTATCAGGGTCTTCCCGCATCCCTTGTTGGCGGGGCTACACCAGTAATTACGACGCACTGACCCGTCCGGGTAGGTTCTCAGGTCTTTGCGAAGCCGACCATGTAGCGGATTGCCGCAGCCTGGTGCTCCGCATATGGCAATGCCCGAGCACAGGTACGTGGGCGAGTTCGGCCGTCCGCGACGGTGTGATGCGTAGAGCGCGCACAAACGGTCGAAGTCCTCTTCAGTGACTATTGGCTCGCCCGGCAGGCGGCCCAGCAGTACCGCTTCCCCGGTCTTGCGATCGATCTTGGTGATCCTGCCGCAGTTGATGGGCCGGGTAAGAAGCTGCCTGAGTGTAGTCCTTCCCCATTGATTTCCGTCTCTGGTCAGGATGCCGCGTCTATTGAGGTCATCAAGCAGTCGCTCCTGTACCTCCCCCGCGAGCATCCGCTGTGTCATCTCGTGGATGATCTCAGCCTCATCTTCCCGGATGGTTATCCGGTCTTCCTCGAAACCAAATCGCCGGGACGGGCCTGTAGGCAGACCTGACATGGCCCTCCTGCGCAGGCCGCGCTTGACCCTGGTTGACAACCGGTCAGAGTAGTACGCGGCGGCGTTGATGGCGTCGCGGAACGCCTTCTTGCCATTGGGGGTGGTCAGGTCATACTCGCTCTCGCTGTCCAGGATGAGCAGCCCGCGGTCGGCCTGGTCGATGATCCGCTCGCCGTCCTTCGGCTGCCGGGTGAGCCGTTCGAGGTCGAACATAATCGCCCCGCCAGAGATACCCGACTCCAGCCGGTCCATCAGCTCATCCCACGCTTCACGCTTGACGTCCGGGTTCCACGCCGACCGGTCAAGGTCGACCAGGACCTTCCCTACAGGCAGACCAAGGTCGACAAGCCTGACACGGCAGACTTCGACCTGGCCCTCGGTGGACGGTTCCCGTTGCTGGTCGCGCTTCAGTTCACTGACCCGAGCGTAGACGTCGATCGGCTTCACGCTTCCATCACCAGCCTACTAATAGTTAGGATACTGTCCTAACTATCCGCATAGAAGGATCATATCTATGAGTACCGTATCAAAATGATACTAACTGGGATCGCCAACCTGGCGGGCTCGCTCACCGGCCGCGGGGACATCCAGCTGGGCGCGACCACTGACGGGCCGAGCAGCCCGGATAACTTCGTCGGCCTGGGCACGGTCGACGGGATGCGCGCCTGCAGCGCGGGTCACTTCGCGCCGTTCAACACCAAGACCGCCGCCTACGAGGACAACGCGGTCTCCTGGCCCTCGGTCGAACCCGCCGACGACTACACCGCCAACTCCCTGATGGCGTTCGGCCTGGGCGCGGCTGGCCTTGGCTGATACGGCGTGTGCTGAGGAAGGGGCACCCAGGCCGGCCGTGCTGGCCATCGACGGGGGCAACAGCAAGACGGATGTGGCCCTGGTCGCCGGGGACGGGACGCTGCTCGCCTCCGCCCGCGGTCCCGGTATCAACGCCCACGAGGTCGGCGTCGACCAGACCGTGCTGATCCTGGACGCGGTGGTCAAGCAGGCCGCCGCCCAGCTGGACAACCGTCCGGCCGGCCCGCTGGCCCGGCACACGGTGGCGTGCCTGGCCAACGCCGACCTGCCGGAAGAGGAGGCGGAGCACGCGACGGCGGTGCAGGCCCAGGGGTGGAGCGAGAGCGCCACCGTGGTCAACGACACCTTCGCCATTCTGCGTTCGGGCCTGCCGGACACGCCCGGCCCGCACTGGGGCGTCGCGGTTGTCTGCGGCGCGGGCATCAACGCCGTGGGCGTCGCGCCGGACGGCCGGGTCACCAGGTACCTGGCCCTCGGCACCATCTCGGGCGACTGGGGCGGCGGCTACGGCCTGGGCCTGGAGGCGCTCTGGCACGCGATTCGCGCGGAGGACGGCCGTGGCCAGGACACGGCGCTGGCCGGCTACCTGACCGCTCACTTCGGCGTGGAGCGGGTCGAGGAGATCACGATCGGCATCCACAAGGGCAAGCTCCCCGACGACGACCTGATCGGCCTGGCGCCCCTGCTGCTGCGCGCTTCCGACGAGGGCGACGCCGTGGCCCGCACGGTAGTGAACCGCCTCGCCGACGAGATCTCGGTCATGGCCATCACCGCGATGCGCCGCCTCGACCTGACCGCCTTGGCCACGCCCGTGGTGCTGGGCGGCGGCGTCGTCACCGCGCGGAACCCGCTGCTGATGTCCGGCATCACCGGCAAGCTCGCCGAGGCGGCCCCGGCCGCCGAGGTCCGCGTGATCGACGTCCCGCCGGTGGCCGGGGCGGCCCTGCTCGGCCTGGACCACGTGCGCGCTCCGGCCGCTGCCGCGTCCCGGCTGCGCGCCGCCTACGGCATCTCCCGCCCCTGACCCGCGCGTCCGACACCGCCGTCACGGGACGAGCCGCAATACCGCCTGCCTGTCGAGCAGGCCCGACCAGGGGCCGCCGGGATCGGCACGGTACAGGACGGTGACCCGTTGCGCGCCCGGGCAGACCTGCAGCCGGGACCACCTCAGGTCGGCCAGGTCGCCGGCCGCGGCGGTGGCGATGACCGCCGCCTCGATCGCGGCCGGCGCGATCCCGTGGGACGGGGGGAACACGACGGTCCATAGGTCGGCGGCGGTGACGGCGGGCAGCAGGGCGGCGCTCTCCCCGGCCGGGCCGCCCTGCCACCGGATCGGCCCGATCGCCAGCTGCGCCCAAGAGAACCGGCCGGACCGCGGCGGGTCAGCCGGCGGGAGATCCGGAACGGCCACCTCGCCAAGACCGGCCACCGGCTCGGGACGGTAGAGGATGGACAGCGCCGCTGCTGTGCCGGCCGCCGTGGTCATCGTGACATGGACGGTCCAGCCGTCCGGTTCCTGGCTGCCCACTGCGGTGGCGGTGAGGGCCAGGCCGCCGTCCGCGGCGAAGCGCAAGTGGGGCAGGTGGACGGTGACGTCCCGCAGCTCGGTCAGATGCTGGACCGGCCAGCCGGGGGGCACCACCCAGTCGGCCACCGCGCAGGCGTGCTCCAGCAGGACGCTGACCGGCACGGCGGGGTCGCCGTTCACCCGGAACTCCCCAAGGCAGGGGTCGGACCCGGCCTGGTAGGTCCGCGTGCTGCGGATCCGCAGGAACGGTTCGAAGACTTCGACCCGGCCGAGGAAGTGCGCTAGCGCGTGTAGCCGGGGCAGGTCCGGGTGGCCGGTCAGAAGCCAGAAGCCGCGCAGCTGGCTGGGCACCAGGGCGGCGCCCACCTGGCCGATGAACATCGTCTCGTCGGTGTGCGCCGCGGTCAGTTCCCGGTACCAGCGCTCCACCGCGTCGGCGGGTGCGATCGTGGACACGTAACGGACGGCGGCATCGTAGTTGGCGATCACGCCCAGCCGCTCCCAGGTGGGCCAGCACAGGGTCTGCACCGGCAGCCCCAGGTGGTCGCGGGCCCAGAAGCCAAGCCGGGGCAGCGCCTCGTTGCCCGCGGCGTAGTCGACCTGGCCGATCATGCCGCCCATGCGCCCGGCCAGGGACCCGACGTTGCAGAACACCTTCAGCGCGGCGCGGCGTGCCGGGCCGCGCTCGATCTCCCTTACCAGGTTCGCGAAGCCCGTCACCTTCACGGCGACGGTCCTGACCACTTCCTCCGGGGTCTTGCGATCCAGCCGCCTGGGTTCATCGACACCCGCGTTGTGCACCACCACCGTGGGCGCGCCGACCCGGCTGAACAGCTCGCGGACCTGGGCAGGGTCGGTGACATCGCAGGCCTCGTAGCGGATCCGCAGCCCGGCCGCCGCGGCGTGGGCCAGGTTGTCCGCGACGTTGCGCAGCTCGGCCTGCCGGCGCTGCCGGGCGCGGATGGCGCGCAGGTCGGCCGCCCCCCGGGCGGCGGCCACCTCGGCGGCCGTTGGCTCGCCGGACGCCTCCGCCGACTCCAGGTTCTCCTCGAGCGGGCTGCGGCCGGTGACCACGACCCGGCAGCCGGCCCGTTCGGCGAGGCCCAGGGCCAGCGCGAAGCCCACGCCCCTAGCGCCGCCGGAGATCAGCACGAGGTCCTCGTGGTCGAGCTCCAGGCGCGCGGGCGGGACCGGCGCACTGCGGGCGGACAGGGCATGCCGGACGCCGTCCCGCACGCCGATCTCGAACAGGTCCCAGCTGGCCAGCTCGGCCAGCACGGTGGCGGCCACCGCGCCGGGCGCGGTGTCCTGCACGTCCACCACCTTGACCGCCAGGTTGGGCAGTTCCCTGGGCAGGCACTTGGCCAGGCCGGCCCAGATCCCGCCGAGCGGCTGGCCCGCGCCGGCATCCCGGTAGCCCATCAGGCCGCCCATCGCGGTGACGGCCAGGTAGCAGCAGTGGTCGCTGCGGGCCTCGCGTTCCCAGTCGGCGTAGCGTCGCTGGATCATCCGGACGGTGCGGGCCAGGGCGTCGCGCCAGCCGTCGTCATGCGGCCCGAAGCCGAGCCCGGTGACGTTGAGGTCGACGACGCCGTCCCAGTCCCCCTCCGCAGGTTCCTGCCCGGGAACGGCCTGCTGGACCGCGGCCCCGGCGTCGCGCAGCGTCTCGGCGACGGCGGCCCCCAGCGCGGGCACCTCGCCGACCACGAGCAGACGGCGGCCACGGACCGGCCGGTCCCCGCTGTGCACGGCCCCAGGGGACAGCGGAACGGGCACCGGGTGCCAGACCAGCCGGTGCACCGGCCGGACGAAGGACCCGGGCTCGAAGCTGGCCAGGTGCGGGCGGATCGGGGGAGCCGGGGTCACGACCGTTCCCGGACCAGCATGTGCACGCCGTCGGCCGGGGACAAGGTGATGTAGTAGGCGCTGCGCACCGGCAGGCCCCCGGCCAGGGTCAGCCGGTACCGCTGGCTGATCATCGCCACCGCCGTGATCAGCGTGGCCATCGCCAGGTTCTTGCCGATGCACTGCCGCCGCCCACCGCCGAAGGGAAAGAAGGCGTACCGGTGCCGGGTCTGCGCCGGCCCGTCGCGGAACCGGGCCGGCTCGTAGGCTTCCGGATCCGTCCACAGCCGCGCGGATCGGTGAGTGCCGTATGTGCTCAGCAGTATCGTCGAGCCGCCTGGGATGTCCCGGCCGGCCACCACCTCGTCCTCGATCGAGTCCCGCGGGAACTGCCACACCGGCGGGTGCAACCGCAGCGCCTCCTCCACCGCGGAGCGGGTGACCGGGAGCTGGTCGCGGGTCCGGGCGGACGGCGGCACGCCGCCGAGCACCCGGTCGACCTCCTCCTCGACCTCCTGCCGGGCCCGCGGGTGGCGGGCCAGCTCGTACAGCGTCCAGGCCAGCGCCTGGCCGGTGGTGTCGGTACCGGCCAGCATCAGGGTGCGCAGGTTGTCGGCGACCGCCCGGTCGCCCAGGCCGGAGGCCAGCAGCAGGCCGGCCGCGTCCTGGCCGAGGTCACCGCCGCGCCGCCTGGCGGTGATCGCCTCGCCGACCACCCGGTCCAGCACCCGCTGCGACCAGCGCTTGGTCCGGTTGTAGCGGGTCGGCACGGCGTCGGGGACCAACTCGTTCAGGCCCATGATGGTGGCGGTGTAAATCGCCCGGGTGGCGAACGCGGCCGCCCGCGCGTACCCGAGTCCTGGCACCGACAGGTCGCGGCCGAGGATCGCCGTGCCCACGGTGCGGGTGACGATGCTCATCACATCGGGGGCGATGTCGATCGGCTCCCCACGCCGGGCCACCTCCTGCCAGTGCCGGAGCACCGCGGCCACGGCCGGCACCGCCTCCTCGGCGTCGGCGTTCAGGCGCTGCGCGGTGAAGGCCGGCTGCACCGCCTTGCGGTGGTCGCGCCACTGGCGGTCGTCGAGGGTGAGCAGCCCGCGCCCCATGAACCCGGCGAATCCCTTGTACAGCACGCCCCGCACGTAGTTGTCCGGGTTGACGCGGAGCACTTGCTCGATCGCGGCGGGCTCGGTGACCTGGACGAACGGCTTGGGCAGCGAGATGCGGACCATCGGGCCGTGTTGCTCTTGCATCAGCAGGGTGTATGCGGCCGGGTTGCGGAAGTAGGCGGGCGCGACGCCGATCACCGGCAGGCCCTTGGGGCCGTGCGGGACCGGGCAGCGGCCGGCCCGGACCCCGCTGATCGGGCAGCCGGCGGCGGGCGCGGGCTGCGGCGCGGGCGCGGCTGGGGCTTGCTTGGCAGTCATGGGTCTCCTCGGGCTGGGGTCAGCGGACGCCCCGGTCGAAGCCGCTCCGGTCGACGAACCGCCTTGTCGGCTGGTCGAAGTAGCCGACGATGGCACCGATCATGTCATTGACCTGCAGGATCACCTCGCCTCCCGGACGCACCGCGAGGGCGCGGTTATCGGGCTGGCTGGCCTCCAGGTCGATCTCGACGGGGGTGACGTACAGCTCGACCGGCTCCCCGGAGGCGGCCAGGCTGGCGTCGGTGTGCGACTGGTACAGGTCGATCCGCCGCACGTACCTGGGGATGGCGACCGGCGTCCAGCGGCCCTCGTGCCGCTCGAGCACGGCGGTCCGGACCAGGCCGTCCAGCAGCACGGAGGGCATCACCAGGTCAGGGAACCAGCGCCGCACTGCCGCCGCGTCCAGGTCGAGCGCGGCCCGGCGCCCCAGCGGGTGCAGGCGGGTGTCCCGGGTGGACCGGAAGACCTCGCTGAGCAGGATCGGGGACCTCGCCGCGTGATAGGGGTCGGCGAGGGGCTCGGCGCCTTCGTCGTCCCAGTGGGTCCAGCGCGGCGCCGGGACCGGTGCGTCGCGCATCCGGACGGTGACGCTGAAGTGCAAGCGGTCGGCGGCCAGCACGGTGCCGTTCGGGGCGATCACGTCGCTGAGCACCCGGACCGCGACGACAGACTCGGTCTCGTCGGCGGAAAACAACCGGGCGTGGATCCGCTTGACCTGCGGGCGGTCCGTCCGGTAGATCCGCAGGAACGACTCCAGCCGCAGGTCCTCGAACACCACGGGGACCCGCCCCGGCACCAGGGCCAGCGCGGCCTCCGCGGCCAGCTCCGGTACGAACGTGCCGGGCAGGGTCGGGTAGCCATGCACCTGATGCATCGCCAGGTAGCCGTCCCGGTCCAGGTCGAAGACTCGCTCCGCGGTCAGCTCTCGTTCGCCGCGCCGGATCCGATCCACGAACGGCAGCGGGCGTCCCGCCGGGCCCGGCGCGGTCGGCAGCGCGCAGAATGGCAGGTAGTCCGGAACGACGGCGCTGATCGCGGCCCGCTCCTTGTCCCCGAAGAACACCGTCGCCCGGCGGCTGCGGGGATCGGCGAGCTCAGCCAGGAAGTGGGCCACGCCCTCGCCGGTCGGGGTGGCGGTGTACTGGCCGGACTTGGCAAGGCGCGTCCGCAATATCGGCGAGGCGGCCCCCAGGCCGGTGTCCCGCCACAGAGTCCAGCCGACGGTGAACTCGCCGTCGCCGCCCGCGGCTGCGCAGGTGAGGAAGTCGTTGGCGGAGGCGTAGTCGGTCTCACCTTGCTGGCCGGTGAACCCGACGAAGGAGCCGAAGTTGCACCAGCGCCGCGGCGGCCGGCCGGCCAGCGCTGCCTTCAGGTTCAGGTAGCTGTGCACCTTCAGGTTCCGTACGGTCAGGAAGTCGTGCCGGGACTTGGTGGTGATCTCCCCGGCCCGGTTGGTGCCGGCCACCATCAGCAGCAGGTCGGGCGGGCCGGGCAGGTCAGCCAGGGCGGCCAGCACCGCGTCGGGGTCGCGCAGGTCGCACGGCAGGTAGCGGACCCGGTCCTGGCCGCACAGCCGGCGCAGCTCGGCGAGGTTGCCCGCCGCCGTCCTGGCCTGCTGCAGCCGGTCGAATCCGGCGCTTGCCTCCCTGGCCGTGGTCCGCTCCGGACCCGTCACCAGACGGCGGATGAACGCCGCCCGGTCCTGCGGGCCGGTGGCCAGGTCCTGCTCGGTCCAGGCGTCCAGGTCGGTGCTGCCCAGGATGACCAGCCGGGGCCGGTGGGCCCGCGCCAGCCCGGCAAGCACGGCCGCGCCGATCCCCCGGGCCCCGCCCGCGGCGACGACCAACGCATCCGGGGGCAGCGCGGGCGCCTCGCCGCGCACCGCCGGCTCGGCGACCGCGCGCGGGGTGAGCCGCCGGCCGCCGGTATGCAGCACGACGGGCAGCAGGTGCCTGGCAGCCAGCTCCGCGGCCGCCACCCGCAGCGCGTCGGCGGGCTCGGCCCGCTCGTGCAGGCTGGCCGCTATCGGGGTGCGGGGGTATTCCACGGCGAGGCTCTTGACGAAGCCGCTGAACAGCCCGGTGAACGGTTTGGGCACCTGGCCCGCCACGCCGTCCAGGATGGCGGCCAGCACCGAGCCCCCCGCGTCCAGCCTCGGCGCGCAGGCCCGTACGGTCAGGAAGGCGGCCTCGTGCAGGTTCAGCAGGGCGCGGAGGGCCGGCGACCAGGTTGCCCTGGCCAGGTCGGGGTGGCTGCCGTCGGCCAGCACCCGGACGTGGCCGGACCCGCCGCGGCCGGTCAGAGCTTCCAGCTCCTCGGCGGTCAGCAGCGGCCCGTCCGGGCCCACGCTGATCCCGCGCTCGTCGGCCACCAGGACGGTAGCGCCCGGGGGCACCGGCAGGCCGGCCAGCAGGGCGGGCGCGTTGGTCAGCAGCAGCACGCCGTCGGGCAGCAGCGGGACCGGCGGGCGGGCCGCGGCCCAGGGATACGGGGCGTAGTCGAGCACGTGCCGCTGCACCACATGCCGGTCCGCGTCCGGCCGGCGCAGGGACAGTGCCCGGCGCGAGTGATCGCCCAGCTCGAGCACGTCGGCGTCGCCAGACAGCCAGCCGATCAGCTCTCGGGCGCCGGTCGCGCCCAGGTACGTGGTCACCGCACCGCCGCCGACCGGTCCGCGGCGCCGGCCAGCTCGGCTATCGCCGGCAGGCCCTCGGCCTGCGCGATCGCGCGGGTGGTCACCGCGAACAGGAAAGCGCCCTCGCCGATGTCCTGGCCGCCGACCGTAAGAGCCCGCCAGGATGGCAGGCTGTTGCCGCTGACACCGGCCACCAGGGCCACGTCGAGGTCCCCGAACTCCAGGTAGCGGCCCGCGGTGACGAACGCCTCCGTCAGCGAGGCGCTGCCTGCGTCGACGGCGATGCTCAGGCCGCGCAGGTCGAAGTAGTTGCACAGCCGGGCGGCGATCACGTTGGGCATCTCGCCGGGGAAGGAGTCTTCGGTGGGGGCGTCCACCTGCTCGGTGGCGTACTGGCGCAGCTCCTTCAGGAGCCGGGTGAGCTGCTCGGGGTCATCCTGCGCGGCGGCGGCCCGGTCGAGCTCGTCCAGGTAGGCACGCAGCGCGTGGAGGGTGGCGTTGCGGGTCGGGCCGGTGTGCCCGACCACGACGCCGACGCCGTCCCGGTGCCGGTCACACAGGGCGCGGACGGGCTGCGGCAGCCGCTGCATGCACTCCACGATCATCAGCTGGGTCCGGTCGGTAGCCCGGACAGCGCCGGCCGGCAGCCGAAGTCGCTGGAACGGCGGGCGCGGGTAGCCGCGGCCGAACGACTTCGGCACGTCGCGGACGCCGCTGGCCCACTGCGCCACCTGCTCCAGGTCGCCGGCCCCGGGCAGATGTGCCGACCAGCCGACGATCACCGCACCACCGGTATCCCGGCGCCGGGCACAGGGTCGGTACGGGTGGCCGGGCCGGTACTCCCGGACCAGCAGGTGCGCGTTGGTGCCGCCGAACCCGAACCCGGACACCGCCGCGGTGCGCGGCCGATCCGGGCGGGCTGGCCAGGGCACGGGCTCGGTCGGGACGGTCAGGTTGGTGGTGGCCAGACCGAAGCTGTCTGGTGCCCGGCTGAACCGGTGCTGGGCCGGGATCCGGCCGTGCCGCAGGGCCAGCAGGGCATGGATCAGGGACACCACGCCGGCGGCCCAGCCGGTGTGGCCGATCAGGGACTTGTTCGAGGTGACCTGCACCGGCCGGTCCCCGGCGTAGGCCGCGCGCAGGGCCAGGAACTCCGCTTCATCGCCGCTAGGGGTACCGGTTGCGTGGGCGATCACCCAGTCCACGTCGGCGGCGGCGATGCCGGTCCGTGCCAGGGCCCGGTCGATCGCCATGCGCTGGCCCGGACTGGACGGCGCGTAGATGGCCTTCCCCCGGCCGTCCGCCGACAGGCCGGTCCCGGCGACGACGCCGAGCACCCGGTCGCCGTCGGCCAGTGCCCGGGACAGCCGCTTCAGGGCGACCAGGCCGGCGCCGTCAGAGAATAGGACGCCGTCGGCGGTGTGGTCCAGCGCCCGCAGCTCCCCGCGGCGGCTGAGCCCCTGAACCTTGGAGAAGAGCACCGAGCCGCTGGGAGCGAGGGCGAACGCCCCGCCGCACAGCGCCACGTCGGCACGCCCGGACAGCAGGTCGCGAACGCCAAGGTCGACGGCGTACAGCGAGGAGGAGCACGCGGTGTCGACCAGCAGCAGGGCCGCGTCTTCCGGCACGACGCCGCGGACAGCGGCGCGGCAGACCAGATGTGGCGTGGGCACCAGGTCCTGGGTCCTGCCGACCAGCAGGGCGTCCCGGGCGAGCCCGTCCAGCGCCGCAGCCGGGACCTCGTCCAGGCCGGCTTGCACCACGGCGTCGAGCTCGGCACGGATCAGCACTTCCTGCAGGTGCTGGCTGCCGTCCGGGGTATATCCGACGCACACGCTGAACCGGTCGCCGGGGGCGCTGGCCACGCCGTCCAGCGCCTGGTAGGCGCAGTGCCGCAGCCACCGGGCGGTGAACTCGCGGCCGGCGCCCCACTCCGGCTCGCCGGCCAGCCGGGGGTGCGGCCGGAAACTGGTGATGAACCCGGACCGGGTTTGGTAGCTCTTGTCCGCGGCGCGGGGGTCCGGGTCGTGGAAGCCGGCCGCGGACCAGCGGTCCGCAGGAGCGTCCACGAACAGGTCAGCGCCGTGATTCAGCAACTGCCAGAACTCCTCCGGGGAGGACGCGCCGGGCACCGCGATCCCCGCGCCCACCACCACGACCGGGTCGTGCTCAAGCGGCCCGGGCCGGTCCTGGCCGGTCTCCCGGGCCTGGGCACGTGGGGCCGTCCCCCGCGGGTCCCGCGTCCGAGGCGCCGACGGCCGTGGCCGCCGCGCGGCCGATGGCGGGCCGGCCGGCCCCTGCGGCGACATCGCCGCCCGCATCAGGGACAGCCCGCCGTCGGCCAGCACCGTCTGACCGGTCACCCAGGCCGACTGCGGCTGGGCCAGCATGAGTACCACCCCGGCCAGGTCGGCCGGGGTGCCGATCCGGCCCAGCGGGGTGGCCGCTCTGGTCCGGGCGGCGACCGACTCCGCACCCGGGAACGCGCGCCCCACGTCGTTGTCGATCAGCGCGGCGGAGGCGGTGTTGACCCGGATCCCGTCGGCGGCGAACTCCGCGGCCAGGTAGCGGGTCAGCGCCTCCAGGGCCGCCTTGGAGATGCCGACGGCCAGGTAGTTCGCTGGGGCGTGGCTGGCCCCGATCGAGGAGACGTTGACGATGCAGCCGCCGGTCCGGGCCAGCAGAGGCCGGGCCGCGCGCGCGCACCACAGCGCGCCCTTGACGTTGGTGGCAAAGGCCCGGTCCAGGTGTTCCTCGGTGAGCTCGTCCCAGCCTGCGAACGTGCCGGCGGCGGCGTTGTTGACCAGGACGTCCAGCTGGCCGTGCCGCTGGTCGATCTGCGCGAACATCTGCTGCACCTGGTCGGGCCTAGCCACCGAGGCGCGCAGCACCGCCACGTCGCGACCGGCAGCGGTCAGGTCGGCGGCCAGCGCTTTGGCGGCGGCGTAGGAGTGGAAGCAGTTGATCAGCACTGTCGCCCCGGCCTCCGACAGTGCCCGGACGATCTGCTCGCCCACGCTGCCGGCCCCGCCGGTGACCAGCGCGACCCGGCCGGCCAGCCCGCCAGCGGTCATTGGCGGCCGCCGTCAAGGGACAGCGCGTCGCTGACGAAGTCGACCAGCCGGCCGAAGGTGCGGTAGTCGCCCATCCGCAACCCAGGCGGAGGGGGACCGAGCGCGAACTCCTCGCCGAGGCGGGCCATCAGCTCGGTCTGCTTGACGGAGTCGACGCCGAGGTCGGCTTCCAGCTCCGCGGCCGGCTCAAAGACCTCCTCCGGGTACTCCAGCGCGGTGGCGTACAGGGTACGGATCCTGGCCTCGATCTCCTCCCGGGCCAGCGGCGGGTGGGCAGAGGGCGCCGCCGGTGCCGGCGCGGCGTCCAAGGCCACGGGCGGCGTCGGCGCCGCGATGGGCGGCGCCTGGGCGGCGTCCGCTGCGATGGGCGGCGCCTGGGCGGCGGGAGCCGCGGTGAGCTGCAGCCCGGGCTCGCCGGCCAGGAAGGCGACGGCCTCGTCCAGCGCGGCCGGGGGCCCGGACAGCGGGGCGAGCAGCGTGTCCTCCGGCCGGACCGAGCGGACGAGGTTGGTCAGCGTCCGGCCGGCGCCCAGCTCTATCCAGACCCGGGCACCGGCGGCATGCGCCCGTTGCAGGGCCGGCCCGAACTGGACCGGGCTGGTCAGGTGGGCCGCCAGCAATTCGCCCAAGTCGTCCTGGCCGCGGTAGTACCGGCCGAGCACCGGGGAGAACACGGGGATCGCGAAGGTCCGGCCACGGTGACCGCGGATCCGCTCCGCCAGCGCGTCCCGGGAGGTCCGCAGCAGAGCATTGTGGAACGGGTGCGCGGCGTGCAGCCGGGTCGACGCCACGCCGATCGCCTCGGCGATGCGCTCCACTCGGCGCAGCCCCTCGGCCGGGCCGGACACCGCGGTCTGCAGCGGGCCGTTGTCGACGGCCACCACTGCCCCTGCGGTGGGCAGCAGCTCCAGGATGCGCTCGGCCCGCTCCCGCCCACAGGCCAGGGCGAGCATGCCGCCGCCGCTGATGTCGTGCTCGCGCAGCACCGCCAGGCGGTGGCAAAGGATGCGGGTGCCCTCGGCGACGCTCAGCCCGCCGGAGCAGACCAGCGCGGCGATCTCGCCGAGGCTGTGTCCCACCAGCACCGAGACCCGGGCGCCGTCGGCCCGGAACACCTCGAAGACCCCGACCGAGGTGGCGAACACCGCCAGCTGGACCAATTCTGGCTCGGCCGCGAAGAGCTCCTCGTCCCGCAGCGCGGCGTGCTCGGCCAGGGTAGCAAGCAGCGACCGGCCGAGAACCTCCGACGCCGTATCGTCGACGACCGCGACCGCCTCGGCCGCGCGCGGGCGGGTACACACCGCATCCAGCGCCCCCCGGCGATAACCGCCCTGCCCCGGGCACAGACCGACCGACACCTCGAATTCGCGGACCATAACGCGCGGACTCCGTTCCGCCATCGGGAGCCGCTAGAGCGCAGCATCCGGAACATCCGGACGGCGGCGGAGCCCACGGAAGCAGCGTCTCCGGCTACTTCCCCGCTCTGTTCGGACCGATCAGGCCGAAGAACTCCCTCCCGCACCATGACCTGACCACCTCCTGACGAGGCTTTGCCCAACATGGTCATGCTCGCGCGACGGACCTGGCCACCGATTGCCGCACGCCTGGCCACCGGTTACTGCACGCCTGGCCACCGGTTGGTACCGCGCTCGCATGTCAATACGGCTGTCTCCTCCGACCGCCGCCCGCAAGCACCCCTGGATCTGGCTGGTGCCCTCGTAGATCTGGGTGATCATGGACCGATCGGCAGTTTCCGCAGGTAAATGGCACGTTGGCACGCGTTTTTGCGGATGGCCTGCTGCGGCTGTGCTGGCAGACGTAGTGGAGGGCAGTGCGGGCGAGGTCCCAGGAGCAACTGCCATTTTCAGAGAAACCTGGGGTTCAGTCGTTGCTTGTGTTGTAGGTGGCCTGCATCACGCCGCCCGGGCGGGTGATGCAGCCGAGCTTGCCGGCGAGCGTGGTGCCGTCGGCCGACGCCGGATGGCCCTTGACCGGGAACCAGGCGAGCAGGCAGGTGCCGGCGCAGGCCGGGTGCGAGCCGCCCCGGGGGTCCCCGGCGAACCAGTAGACGGTGTAGCCGTTCGCGTTGGCGAGGACGTAGCCGATCGGCGTCTTGGAGACCGTCAGCACCGCGGAGGACCGGGACGCGGTCGAGCTCATGCCCGACGCCGGCGCGGAAGCGCTGGACATTACTCCCGCGGCGGAGGGGACGCGATGAGGTTGCGATCGGCGTCGGCACCGAGCAGCGCCCGGGACAGCCTGATGAGCAGTTCGCCGAGTTCGGCGTACTCCTCGGGCGACCAGTCGGCGAGCAGTTCGCGCAGCCCTTCGCGGCGGGCCGCGAACAGCCGCTCGGCGGTCGCATGGCCGGCGTCGGTGAGCACCAGCGTCCCGTTCGAGCGGACCACCATGCCCTCGGCGACGAGCCGGTCCGCGAACGGCTTGCCGTAGTCCATGGTCACGTTCGCCTGCCGGGCCAGGTCCTCGGAGCGGACCTGACCCTTGATGCCTTGCCTGGCCAGCCGGGTGAGGATCCAGGCGCTCCCCGCGGGCAGGTCAAGTCCGGCCAGAGCGGCCAGCCGCTCGTACCCGCGCCGACGGATATCCGCCGCCCCGAGCCGTACCAGCGAGCGTTCCACCTCGTCGACCGAGGAGCGGGCCGGCGGGGTCGCCCCCAGTCCTTCGCCGATGCCGACGGAGCTGGTAGTACGCAGCGGGACCTCGCGCAGGAACCAGGACAGCACGAACGCCACCCCCGCGACCGGGATGGCCCAGAGGAAGACCGGATGCAAGGCCAGCGAGTACGCGTGCCCTATCGCGTCCCTGAGCGCGGCCGGCAGTGTCTTCAGCAGTGCGGGGTTGGCCTGGGAGCTGGCGGCGCTGAACCCGGGCGGCAGTGTGACGCCGCGCAGGGCCGAGGCCAGCTCGCTGGCCAGCCGGTTGGAGAAGATCGCGCCGAACACCGACACGCCGAAGGCCCCGCCGATACTGCGGAAGAAGGTGACCCCGGACGTCGCCGCACCGAGGTCGTTGTAGTCGGCCGCGTTCTGCACGGCAATGACCAGGACCTGGAGGATCAGCCCCAGCGCGAAGCCGAGCGCGAAGAAGTAGACGCTCATGAGCGCCGTCGGGGTGTTCTCGTCCAGCCGGGACAGCAGGAACAGCGCCACCACGAGCACCGCGGTGCCGATGACCGGATAGATCTTGTACCGGCCGGTGCGGGCGATCAGCTGACCGCTGGTGATCGAGGTGATCAGCAGCCCGCCGACCATCGGCAGCAGGTACACACCGGACAGGGTGGGCGAGACGCCGTGCACCACCTGCAGGAACAGCGGCAGGAAGGAGATCGAGCCGAACAACGCGAAACCAGCCGCGAGGCTGATCGCAGAGCTCACGCGGAACACCTGGTTGCGGAACAGCCCCAGCGGCAGCACCGGCTCGGCGGCCCGCCGTTCGGCAAGCCACCAGGCCACGATGAACACCACCGACGCGGCGAACAGCCCGATGATCTCCGCGGAACCCCAGGGATACGTGGTGCCGCCCCATGACGTCGCGAGCACCACGGTGGTGGCGAAACCGGCGAGCAGGACGGCGCCCAGGTAGTCGATGGTGTGCTTTCGCCGGGTCGAACTGGCCGGCAGCACCACGGTAATCACGACGAGCGCGACGGCCCCGATCGGCAGGTTGATATAGAACACCCACCGCCAGGACAGGTTGTCCACGAAGAACCCGCCGAGCAGGGGGCCGATGACGCTTGATACGCCGAAGACGGCGCCGAACGCGCCCTGGTACTTGCCCCGCTCGCGGGGCGGGACGATGTCGCCCACGATGGCCTGAGTGAGCACGATGAGGCCGCCGCCGCCGATCCCCTGCAGCGCGCGGAACGCGATCAGCTCACCCATGGTCTGGGACAGCCCGGACAGCGCCGAGCCGATCAGGAAGATCACGATCGCGGTGATGAACAGGTACTTGCGGCCGTACTGGTCGCCGAGCTTGCCCCACACCTGGGTCGTCGCCGTGCTGGCCAGGAGGTAGGCGGTGATCACCCAGGACAGGTGGCTGAGGCCGCCCAGGTCGCTGACGATGGTGGGCAGCGCGGTAGCGACGATGGTCTGGTCCAGCGCGGCCAGCAGCAGGGCCAGCATCAGCGCGCTGTAAATGACCAGCAGCCCGCGCCGCGGCGCGGGCTGCTGGCCGGCGGCCTGGCTGGTCACGAACGCGTGATACCCCGCCTATGGGCGGGCAATCGCCAGGTGGGCTGGGGTGAGACGGGTCAGACGCGGATGTCGCTGGCGGAGAGCTTGACCACGTGCCAGACGCCACCCTGGCCGTTACCGGTCACCGCCAGCGCCTTCGCGCCCTTGAGCAGGTAGAGCGGGCGGCCGTCGTAGGTGATCTGCTTGACCCCGCCGGCGCCCGTGACCAAGCTGAACCGGGCCGGGAAGACGTCGGCCGGACCGGCCTGGGGGGTTCCCGTGGCCGGCAGCCAGGTCTCGGCGCAGGCGCCGGTGCAGGTGGGCTTGCCGCCCTGCTTGTCCTTCGAGTACGTGTAGACCACCATGTGGTTGGCCTCGGCCAGCACGTAGCCGACGGCGGACTTCTGCACGATCATGACGGTCGTGCCACGTGCCGGGATGGACTGGTCGCCGCCGCTCGGCAGCGGGGCCACCGACTTGTGCGGCTTGGCCTTGGCCGTCGACCCGGCGCTCTTGGTGGCCGTGGATGCGGCGGTCGCCGATGACGCAGGCGCCGTCGACGGCACCGCCCCACCCGAGCCGCTGCTCGCCAGGGGCGCACTCGACCCGGAACCCGCGGCCGAGTTCGGACCCGACGACCCCCCGCACGCGGCTAGTAGCAGCACCAGCGATCCGATCCCGGTAGCCGCGGCCCACCCGCTTTTACGCATAACGTCTCTCCAATTCGCAAGGATGACCCGTTCCCGGGCTGTCATGGCGCCCGGCCCGGGAACGCTGAAACCTCCGGCGCGCGACGGTCAGCCAGCGCCGCCGACGATGTTGCTCTCGGACATCTTGATCACGTGCCACATGCCGCCGACGCCGTTGCCCTTAGTGGCCAGCGGCTTCGCGCCCTTGTAGGTGTACAGCGGACTGCCGTTGTAGGTGATCTGCTTGGCGCCGGTCGAGGTCGCGACCGTGCCAAGCGTGCCCATGCCGGTGTCGGCCGGGCTCGCCAGCGGCTTGCCCGTCACCGGCTTCCAGATCTGCGCGCAGGAACCGGTGCAGGCCGGCGGGCCGCCCTTGCTGTCCTTGTCGTACGCGTAGACGACCTGCCCGTTGGACAGGGCGAGCACCCAGCCGATGGCGGACTTCTGAACGTGCAGCACGGTCGAGCCAGGCGTTATGCCACCCAGTGCTGCGCTGCTCGGCGCGCCATTACCCGGCTTAGCGGTCGACGTCGTGGTCGGGCTCGAGGTGCTCGATGAACCCGACGATCCCCCGCACGCGGTCAGCAGCAGGGCTAGCAAACCGAGGCCGGCAGCTGCTGCAAACCCGCTCTTGCGCATAACGACTCTCCATTCAAGGTTCAGTGTTCCTTTGGGGTGCACCGGGGTTCATCGGATCCTCCGGATGCGACCCCGATCCCAATACGCCGGAAACGTACCAGACTGCCGGGTCGGCCCGCGGCTTCTTAGCCGCTACTTAGTCATCTGGAGTCCTAAGGGTTCATCCGGCCGCAGAGCCAGGCCAGGGACACCGGGTAACGATAGTCGATGCCCATGTGCCCGGCCTCGAAAAGCTCGAAATGCACACGGTCATCAGCGACTCCGACGTCCCTGAGCGCGGCACGGAACGCCTGGGCGCCGAGGTCAAGGTGGTATTCGTCCCTCGTGCCCGCGTCGATCCAGATGGCCCGCAGCCCCCGCAGCGCGTCCGCGTGTGATGGCACCATCCGCACCGGGTCCCAGTCCAGCCACCGCTGCCACACGGCCGGCCGGAGCGCTCCGGTGGCCGGGTCGAACGGCAGGTCCACGGTACCGTCCGTGTTCGCCGAGAAGCACGCCGCCACGCCGAGCACGGACAGCAGGGCCATGTCCTCGTCCCTGGTGAAGGACACCCGGGACCCGAAGTCCCGCCACCAGCGCCAGATGTCGCCGTCGTAGCGGCGCAGGTGCCGGACGGCGGTGGCGAAATCCGGGAGATAGCAGTACTCGTACAGCGTGTCACCCGCGTGCGTGGCCAGCGCGCCGAACAGGTCCGGCCGGAGCATCGGCGTGATCATCGCGCCGAACCCGCCGCTCGACTTGCCCATGATGGCCCGGTGCGCGGCGCTGGGCCGGGTGCGGTACCGCGCGTCCACCCAGGGCACGACCTCGTCGCACAGATAGGAGTGGTACCGGCCGGTGCCCGCCGAGTCGACGAACTGGCTGCCGCCGTAGCTGGTCCACGCGTCGACGTACACCACGATGGCCGGCGGTGCCTCGCCGCGGGCGAACACCGCGTCGGCGGTCTCGGGGAACGGCTGCCGGAAGGCGGACCGGTTCCGCCACATGGCCACGTGCCCGGTGTAGCCCTGGATGACGTACACCGACGGGTACCTGCGGTCAGGCTCGTCGTCGTACCCCGGCGGTAGGTACACGAGCAGCGGCCGCTCGTGCGGGTCACCCAGCGGGTTACCGCGCAGCAGCTCGCTGCTGACGACCTGCTCGTCGATGCGGCCGGCAAGATCCGCGGACCAGGGCAGCACGACTCCTCCTTAGCGGAGCTTGTCAGGGACCTCCAGGTGACTGAGGATAGCCGCAGTGACCGGACCGGGTGTCTGGTACGGAGCCAGGTGCGAGGTGCCGCGGATGACCCGGAGCCTGGAGTCCGCGATGCCGGACGCGGTCATCGCGCCCTGCCAGGGCGGTGCGGCCTGGTCGTCGGCGCCGACGATGACCAGCGTGGGCGCTTTGATCGCGGCGAGCGCGGGCCGCAGGTCCATGGCGGCGATGGCCTCGCCGCAGCCGGCGTAGCCGACCGGGTCGGTGCCGTGCAGCATGTCCATGACGACGGCGACCGCCGCGGGCTGCCGGGCGATGAAATCCGGGGTGAACCAGCGCGGCGGGACCATCTCGCTGATCGCCGCCATCCCCTCGGAGCGCACCAGCGCGGCCCGGTCCAGCCATGACTGCCGCGACGGCATCGGGGTGATCGCTGCGCAGCACACCACCAGGGAGGAGATCCGCTCCGGCGCGTTGGCGGCGAGCCACAGCCCGGTCATGCCGCCGATGGAGATGCCGCAGTAGGCGGCCGTGGCGACGCCGTGCTCGCGCATGAGGCTGAGCACGTCGGTGCCGAGTTCGGCGATGGAGTAGGGGCCGGGCGGGGCGTCCGACTGCGCGCCGGGCGCCCCGTGGCCGCGCAGCTCGAACCTGAGCAGCCGGTAATCCTCGCGCAGCACCCGGGCCTGGGCGTCCCAGATCGCCCTGGTGGTGCCGATCGGGTTGGCCAGGATCAGCACGGGTGCGCCGTCCGGCCCCTCCATCGAGGAGACCAGGCGGACTTCAGACATCGAAGAAGACTGTCTCGCGCTCGCCCTGCAGGAAGATGTCGAACCTGAGCTGGCCCTCCGGCTCGGGCCGCGCGATCAGCGTGGCCCGCCGCTTCGGCGCACCGATGGAGCACAGCACCGGGTCCGCGGCGTTGGCGGCCGGCTCGTCGGGGAAATACATGCGGGTGACCACGCGGTCGAGCAGGCCGCGCGCGAACACCGACACGTCCAGGTGCGGCGCCTCGATGCTGCCGTCCGGCGTCGGCAGCGGACCGGGTTTGAGCGTGACGATCCGGAAGGAGCCGTCCGGCGCGGTCGGGCACCGGCCGAAGCCGCGGAATTCGTGATAGCCATCAGGGCTGGGTCCACGCGGGTCGTCGGGGTGCGCGAAGCGCCCGTCCGGACTGGCCTGCCAGGTCTCGATCAGCCCGTCCGGGATGATGTTCCCGGCGCCGTCGTAGAGCCTGCCGGTGATCGTGACCGCGCCGGGGGTCCCCTCGGGTACCACGAACGGGCCGTCGGGCCACGGCAGCCGCATCGCGAAGTACGGCCCGACCGTCTGAGAAGGAGTCAGCTCAGGCATATATCCCTACTCGAATACCGTCGCGTCGCGGCCGCGCAGCACGATGTCCCACTCGAAGCCGAGGGCCCATTCGGGCTGGGTCAGCTCGATGTCGAACCTGGCGATCATCCGCTGCCTGGCCTTCTCGTCGGGCACCGAGTTGAAGATCGGGTCGAGCGGCAGCAGCGGGTCACCGGGGAAGTACATCTGGGTCACCAGCCGCTGGGTGAAAGCGCGGCCGAACAGCGAGAAGTGGATGTGCGCCGGGCGCCAGGCGTTGTAGTGGTTGCCCCACGGGTAGGAGCCCGGCTGGATGGTGATGAACCGGTACCGGCCCGCCGCGTCGGTCAGGCACCGGCCCAGACCGCCGAAGTTCGGGTCGAGCGGGGCCGGGTGGTGCTCCCGCCAGTGCCGGTAGCGCCCGGCCGCGTTCGTCTGCCAGATCTCGATCAGCGTGTCCGGCACCGGCCGGCCGGCCGAGTCGAGCACCCGTCCGGTCACGATGATCCGCTGCCCCTGCGGCTCGCCGTCGTACTGCGTGGTCAGGTCGGCGTCGGTGGGGACGATCAGCTCCTCGCCGAGCAGCGGCCCGGTCACCTCGGTGAGCCGGTGCGGGAGCAGGACCAGCGGCTGCTTCGGGTGGCGCAGCGCGGTCGAGCGGTACCCCTCGAAGTCCAGCGGCGGGTGGAGGCCTGCCGGGCGCTCGTACGACGGCAGCACCAGCCGGCCCGCCTCCGCTCCGGCCAGGGACGCGGAAGCCGATATCTCAGCGGTCATCATGGATGCGGCATGGTGACCCGGCCTTTCAGGTCGAGAGGACACGCCGCTTCACCTCCCCAGAAACGTCGGCAGTATTCGCTATTGTGTTCGCATGTCCCGCCGCCTGACCCCTTCGCCCGCCCAGGAAGCGGTGCTGAGGGACCACTGCGCGCACCGTGCCAGCGGGTGCGAAGTCCTACCGGGTGACCATGGACCGGGCGGGACGCTGGCATGTCGCCTTCGCCGCCATCCCGGATCCGGTCCCGGCACCGGGCAACGGCGAGGCCGTGGGCATCGACCGGGGCGTGGCAGTGTCCGCGGCTCTCTCGACGGGTGAACTGTTGCGCGTGCCCGGCCTGACCGCGCGTGAGCGAACCAGGCTGCTGCGACTGCAGCGGAAGCTCGCCCGCGCCCGACGCGGCTCGGGACGTCGGCAGCGGGTACGGCTCTCTGTCGCCCGGCTGCGTGCTCGCGAGACGGACCGGCGCAAGGACTGGGCGGAAAAGACCAGCACAGACATCGCCCGGCGGTTCGATGTGATCCGCGTCGAAGACCTCAAGATCAAGAAGATGACCCGATCCGCCAAAGGCACGCGCGAGCATCCTGGGCGCTATGTCCGTCAGAAGGCCGGGCTCAACAGGGAGATCCTGCGATCCGGGTGGGGCCTGCTCGTGCGCCGCCTGGAGCATAAAGCGGCCGGCCGGGTGGAGAATATCAATCCCGCGTTCACGAGTCAGCGCTGCTCGGCGTGTAGGAAGGTGGACCCGAAGTCGCGCGAGAGCCAAGCCGTCTTCAGATGCACCGCCTGCGGTTTCGCCTGCAATGCCGATGTGAACGCGGCCAGGAACATCGCGGCGGGGCACGCCGTGACTGCGCGGGGACGCCCTGGGGTGCCGGGGCGGGAGAACCGCGAACCTCAACTCGCGCTCCTTCCAGCGTGAGGTGAAATCCCCCTCCTCCGGGCGGGGGAGGATGTCAATGATGGCTCCTTGCTTGTCCCATGGAAGCGGTTTCGTGTTTAAACGAGCGGAGCGCGTCCAGCTCGGCCGGGGTGGGCACGGCGATGATCTCCGGATCCGCCGCGATGGCCAGGTCCCAGCCGGTGCGCTCCTTGGCGGCCGAGGCGGATACGCCCGGGTACAGGCCGGTCAGGGTGAACTCGAGCGTCTCCGGGTCGGGCTCCAGGACGCCCAGGTCGGTGATGATCTTCTTGGGCCCGGCGCCGGTGAGCCCGAGCCGCTCGCGGTCTCCCGGGCCCGCACCGTATCCGACCGAGGTGACGAAGTCGACCCGTTCGACGAACGAGCGGTGGTTCTGCCTGACCACGACGATCACCTCACGGCACGAGGCGGCGATCTCCGGCGCGCCGCCCGCACCGGGCAGCCGCACCTTGGGGTTACCGTAATCCCCGCCGATCACCGTGGTGTTGATGTTGCCGAACTTGTCGATCTGGGCGGCGCCCAGGAAGCCGACGTCGATGCGGCCGGGCTGCAGCCAGTAGTTGAAGATCTCGGGGACGCTGACCACCGCGTCCGCCGTCTCGGCCAGCATGCCGTCGCCGATGGACAGCGGCAGCCGGTCCGGCTTGGCGCCGATCGTGCCGGACTCGTAGATCAGCACCAGCGACGGCGCGTGGGTGGCGCGGGCCAGGTTCGCGGCCGAGCTGGGCAGCCCGATGCCGACGAAGCAGGTCATGCCGTCCCGCAGCGCCCGGGCGGCGGCCACCGTCATCATCTCGTCCGCGGTGTAGGTCATGACCGCCCCGCATAGAGCTGATCGTCTAGCCACCGGGTGAAGGTCTCGCGGTCCCTGGCGATGGCGTCCCAGGCTACGTAGTAGTCGTTGTCACGGATCGAGTAGCCGAGGGCGTAGGAGGGGTGAGCGCCGCCCTGCGCCTGGGCCACGAACGTCACCGTCCAGCCGGGCAGCACCACCGCGCCGGGCCGGGGGTCGAGCTCGTCGACGATCTCCTCCACCGTAACCACGGAACGGGCGGACGCGAGCACGGCCTCCTTCTGCACGCCGGTGATCCCCCACAGCTGCACGTTCCCGGTCCGGTCGGCCCGCTGCGCGTGGATGACGGCCACGTCGGGCCGCAGGGCGGACACCGCGGTCAGCGTCTCGCCGGTGAACGGGCAGGTGATCGGCTTGATCGTCGGCACCGAGCCGCCGCCGCCGTTCAGTGTCTCGAGACCAGTGCCGTTGTAGCCGCGCAGCACGGCGAACGGGATACCGGAGGCGCCGGCCACGTAGCGGTTGGCCATCCCGGCGTGGCTGTGCTCCTCTATCTCCAGCGGGACCGGCCAGGCGTTCTCGACCGCGTCACGGAACCGGTGCAGTGAGCCGACGCCGGGGTTGCCGCCCCAGGAGAAGATCAGCTTGCGCACGCAGGCCGCGCCGATGAGCTGGTCGTAGATCAGGTCCGGCGTCATCCTGATCAGGGTCAGGTCACGGCGCCGCTGCCTGATCACCTCGTGCCCGGCGGCGAACGGGATCAGGTGCG
>Ga0137377_10000391_pt1 | contig 26073 bp, 19 predicted proteins | sample SagtaG_22_FD_104815 | JGI IMG/M metagenome (GOLD analysis project Ga0137377, IMG submission 104815) | Vadose zone soil microbial communities from Sagehorn Ranch, Mendocino, California, USA - Sage2_L_40_16 metaG | ecosystem: Environmental > Terrestrial > Soil > Vadose zone | place: USA... | reverse complement strand
GCATCTTCTTCCGCGACCAGTACGGGCTGACGACGGTCCAGGCCGGGGCCTTCGTTACGCTCTGCGCCCTCACCGGCTCGATGATCCGCCCCCTGGGCGGCTACCTGTCGGATCGGTTCGGCGGCATCCGGGTGCTGACCTGGCTCTATCTCGGCGTCGCGGCGACGATGGCGGGAGTGACGGCCCTGCCCGCGCTGGGCCCCTGCACCCTACTGCTCGTGACGGGCATGACGCTGCTGGGGATGGGTAACGGCGCCGTCTTCCAGCTGGTCGCCCAGCGGTTCCCCGCGGAGATCGGCGTGATCACCGGGCTCGTTGGGGCTGCGGGAGGGCTCGGGGGATTCATGCTGCCGAACGCCCTCGGCAGCCTGAGGCCGTTGACCCACAGCTACGGCGGCGGCTTCCTGGCGTTCGCGCTGGTCGGAGCGTCGGGCGCGATCGCGCTGTTCTTCGTCGGCAGGACGTGGGAGGGCAGGTTTCTTGGGGAAACGTGGGGTCGTGGTGGTCCGGCCGACGCCGGGACGCATCGCAACGCCTAGGGCCGAAGATCGCTTGGTCTCATTTGCTCGCGGGTGCCGGTTTCGCAGTCACTCGAGTTCCGGCGCGCAATTCGTCTGTACCGCGCACGGCGATCTGATCGCTTGGGCTCAGATCGCCAAAGACTTCAACCAAGTCTCTCCCGTTCTCGCTCATTGACGCGCCTCGTTTGACATCAACCCACTCCGTCACGCCGTCACGGATGCGAATCACAAAGCTACGCTCGGTGGTTGTCGCGATGGCCGAAGGGGTCACGAACAGTGATGGATTCGGTCTGCTGACCGGCCAGATGACCTCGGGGACCATACCCGGCGCGAGCCGCCTGTTCGGATTACTCACGTCCAGTTCCACCGGCATCGTCCGTGTCCTCTGATCGAGCGCATTGCTGATCCGCTGCACGATGCCGCTGAAGGTTTCACCTGGGAAAGACGGAAGGGTGAAACGTATCTTCGCGCCGGGCTCGATGCTAGAGATGTTTGCTTCAGGCACCGGCACGACGAGGCGCAGGCGAGAGACCTGCTGCAACCGCAGCATCGGCGGATTCGTCGGGCTACTCACCGGGCTGGCCAGGCTGCCCTGATGAACATTGCGTTCGGTGATGACGCCGTCAAAGGGCGCGGTGATGCGGAGGTAGTCTTCGATGCTCTGAGAGGAACGCGCCGCTTCATCTAGGGCCCGTTCGTTCTCTTCGATCGACTTGACCTCCGCCTGCGCCGCCGCCTCGTTCGCGTTCCAGAGCTGAACGCGGGCCCGTCCGGCCTCGGCCGCACGCTGCGCGATCTCCAGGTCATTGCCCGCGACGACGCCGGGCGTGGCCGACGCGGCTCTCATTCTCTGGTAAGTCGCCTCGTCCGCGGCCAGCTTCGCTTCGGCTTCGAGGCGCTGCGCGCGGATACCACCGATTTTGAAGCGAGCTTCGAAGCCCTGCGACCGCGTGGCGCGCACCCTGGCATCAGCTTCGCCGCGCTGCATGTCGAGCTCTGGCGCGCGCAACCGGGCGAGCAACTGTCCCTGCTTCACCTCCGAGCCACGATCAACGTTCATGACCTCGACAAAGCCCGGCACTTTGGCGTAAAGCGCGGTGTCTTGATAAGCCTGTAATTCGCCCGGCAGGCGAACCTGCTGGTTCAGTTCGCGCGATTCGACCGTGGTGACTATGACAGTCGGTGTCTGCGCTGGGGTGGCGGCCTGTGGGGCCGGAGTCTGCGGTTTCTGCCTATAGCCGGAGTAGGCGCTCAGGCCGACGGCCGTTACCATCAGGGCGAGACCGCCGATCATCAATTTGCGAGACATCGGCGTCGTCATTCGGTCTCCTTCATTTGTTCGTTCCTGGCTGATTCACTCGCGTCGTGTTTCGGGTGCAGCGATGCCGAAGCGCGACTGGCTTTGCGCTGAGCCATACCAAAGACCAGCGGCAGAACCGTCAGCAGTGCCAGCGTCGACGCCACCAGCCCACCGATCACGGCGCGCCCCAAGGGCGCCGTCTGCTCTCCGCCTTCGCCGATCGCCAGCGCCATCGGAATCATTCCCGCGATCATCGCCATGCTCGTCATCAGGATCGGGCGCAGACGGCCGCCCGCGCCTTCCATCGCCGCCACATGAGCCTCCATCCCTTCACGCCTCTTCTCTTCGGCAAACGTGACGAGCAGAATCGCATTCGCGACCGACACACCGATCGCCATGATGGCGCCCATAAACGACTGCACGTTGAGTGTCGTGCCTGCGATCCACAGCGCGGCGACGACGCCCGCGATGACGGCCGGAATGGTCGAGAGAACCACGAGCGACACACGAACGGATTGAAAGTTCGCCATGAGCAGTAGAAAGATAACGCCGATGGCGGGCAGCAGTCCCCATTGCAAACCCGACAGAGTCTGGTTCATCGGCGCGACCTGACCGCGCAGGTTGACCCTCACGCCGCGCGGGGCTTCACCGGCGCGCGCAATCGCGTCATCGACTTCGCCCGCGACACTGCCGAGGTCTATGCCCGCGATGTTGGCGGTGATCGTCACCATCCGCTGCTGGTTGTAGTGGTCGTATTCGCCGGCCGTCGTGCCGTAGCTGATGTCCGCGAGATCGCCGACCCTCGTTTTCGTCATACCCCCGGGAATCGCGGGAATGCTCTGCAAATCTTCGATCGAGGCCATCTGCGATTGCGGGACTTCGACCTGCACCTGATACGCCTGCCCGCTGGTCGAGTCGCGCCAGTAGACCGGCTGCGTGAACCGACTCGACGACGTGGCCGCCACGACCGAGCGTCCGATCTGGTCGACTGTCACGCCGAGTTGTCCGGCGCGTTTGCGATCGATGCTGATCTCGGCAGTCGGATAATCGAGCGGAAACCCGAATTGCAGATCGCGCAGCGCGGAAATCTTCTTCATCTCCGCCAGCACCTTATCTGCCACGCCGCGACTGACCGCGAGATTCGGGCCGCTCACCGCTACCTCGATCGGCGACGGTGCACCGAAGTTCATAATCTGGTTGACGATATCTCCGGCTTCAAACGACAGGTCGACTCCCGGGATGACTTCGGGCAGTGTGTTCCGCAATCGCTCCTTGAATTCATCCAGCCGAATCCCGGAACCTTTTCGCAGTGCCACCAGGAGGACGGCTTCCTGTGGACCGCTTGTCCAGAGGTAAATCGTGTTGATGGGGAAGCTCGGCGGCTGGGCGCCTACGAAGCCGAGCGTGATAGCGACGTTGCCAACTCCATCCTTCGATCCAGCTGCTGCGTTGATGGCGTCGAGGGCTTTGAGCGCGATGATTTCCGTGCGCTCGATGCGCGTTCCGCTCCGAGCGCGCAGGCGCAATTGAAACTGCCCGGTATCCACGTTCGGGAAAATGTCCGTGCCGAGGTTGCGCCCGATCAGGAAGAGTCCGGCACAGACGATCATCGCGTAAGCGGCCAGCACGGCCCATCGCAGCCGCCAGACGCTCTGCATCTTGGCCTGGTATTGGGCGCGCGCCCGATCGAAAAGAGAAGGCGCTCCGGCAGCCTTGTGGGCGCCGCGCAGGAGCCACACCGACAGTATCGGAAGGAGCGTATTAGAGAGGAAGTATGACGCGAGCATCGCCAAGCCGACCGCGAGCGAGAGTGGAACGAACAATGCCCCCGCTACGCCGACCATGAAGAACGACGGCACGAAGACCGCCAGCACCGAGAGCATCGCCAGCAGCCGCGGCGTGATCGTCTCGTGGGCGGCTTCGAGCACGGCGGACTTGACCGATTCGCCGCGCGCCAGGTGCGTATCGATGTTTTCGATCGCCACCGTCGATTCATCGACCAGGATGCCGATAGCGAGCGCAAGACCGCCGAGCGTCATGATGTTCACGGTCTGCCCGGTCAGCCACAACCCGACCAGCGCCGCGAGTAAGGCAAATGGAATGGTAACAACGACGATCAGCGCGCTCCGCAGGTCGCGAAGAAAGAGCAACACCATCAGGCCCGTCAGGATTGCGCCCAGCGCGCCCTCCACCGCCAGGCCGCGAATCGCGTTCTTGACGTACGTTGACTGGTCGAATTCAAAACTGACTTTGATGTCTGCAGGAACCAGCGCCTGAAAGTTCGACAGTTCAGTCTTCACTCGATTGACGACATCGAGCGTCGAGGCGTCGGAGCGTTTCGTCACCGGTATGTAGACCGTGCGCCGGCCGTTGACCAAGGCGTAGCCGGTTAGAATGTCGCTGCCGTTCTCGACCGTGCCGATATCGCGCACGTAGACGTTGGCGCCCGCGCCGGCGCGAATCGGCACGTCGTTCAGCTCCTGAATGTTCTGCACGACCGAATTGATCGGCGTGAGGCGGTTGAGATCGCCGGTGCGCAGGTTGCCTGCCGGCGTGATTGTGTTGCCGGCGGCAATCGCTTCGACGACTTCTTCGGGCGACATTCCGTATTCGCGCAGCCGCCCCGGATCGGCGTGAATGATCACAGTGCGCTGGTTGCCGCCGAATGGCGGCGGCGCAGAGACTCCGGGCAGCGTCGCGAACATCGGGCGCACGCGGAAGAGCGCCAGATCCTGAATCTCGCCGACGCTGCGGGTGTCACTGGAAAAGACGAGCTGTCCCACCGGCACACTGCCGGCGTCGAAGCGCACGACGAACGGTGAAACGGTGCCGGGCGGCATGAAGGCCCGCGCGCGTTCGACGTACGCGACGGTCTGCGCGAGTGCCTGGCTCATGTCAGTCCCGGGGTGAAAGAAGAGTTTGACGAGGCCGATACTCTGAATGGACTTCGACTCGACGTGCTCGATGCCCGCGACGTACAGGAAGTGATATTCGTAGTACGAGACCAGATAGCTCTCCATCTGCGCCGGAGTCATCCCGCCGTAGGGTTGCGCGACGTAGATCACCGGCAGATTGAGATTCGGGAAGATGTCCACGGGCATTCGCGTCAGCGCAAGACCCGAGCACAGCGCGATGGCGATGACCGCGACGAGAATCGTGAATGGACGAGTAAGCGCAGTATTGATCAGCCACATGTTTATTGTGTTCTGTTGATGGGCGTCGTCGCTACCTGCTCCAGAAATGGTTTGAGGTCGCCCTGCAGCTTGGCCGCAGCTAGCAATGCGCGCCATACCGCCAGCCGCGCTACCGCATCGTCAATCTCAGCCTGCGCCAGCAGCCGGTACGCTTCGGCGACTTCGGTGATGCTCGTCAAGCCAAAGTCGTATCGGGTATTAGAGCGTGTCAACGTGTCTTGCGCGGCTGTGAGCTGGATGGGAGTGTTCTCCGCGATCCGGCGCGCGGAATCGACCAAGGTGCGCGCCTGCGCCTCTTGCGTTTTGAGCTCCTGAATGACCTGATCGTAGCGCGCCTGTTCTGCCTGCACGTTACTGGCTTCAGCCTTGCGCCGCGCGCGAAGCCCGAAGATGTCGAGGACCGGAAACGTTATCGTCAAGCCCGTCGCCCAGTTGAAGCTGTCGGGATACAAGCCTTTGCTCTCATCGAACGTGCCATCGACCCTAGCGCCGGTGCCGCGTCCGTACACGGCGGTTTGCCAGTCGACTCGCGGATACCACGAGCGGTCCAAGATGTTTTCGCGCGCTCGCACGGTGTCAATCGCGGCTGTCTGCGCGAGCGCGACCGGATGGCCGGCGAGATTGGTCGGCGGCGATGGCGGCGCCGCCGGAAGATCAAGCAGCGGGCCGGAATCAATTGTGATCGGAGCGCCGGCTTGGCCGATGGTCCGGGCCAACTCGGCGCGCGAGAGCTCGGCACTTTGCTCCGCCTGGATCAATTGATTTCTCGCGGCGGCCAGCTCCGCATCCGCGCGCGAGGCATCGACACCAGGTCGCAGGGCATTGTCTACCAGCGTGTGGACGGCTTTGGCGAAGATGTCCATCCGCTCGACGTTGGCCTGCGCGGCGCGCACGGTCTGCTCATTGGCCAGCAAGGTGAGAAAAGCATCGGCCGCCGCGGCGCTCACATCGAGCCGCGTTACGGTCTCACTCACCTGGGCCTGATCGGTCAGCGCGCGCGCCAGTTTGACCTTCGCTTTCCTCAAACCAAAATCGAACGGTTCCCACGAGAGCAGCAGGCCGCCGGCGCTGCCCCAGGCACTCTGATTGCTGGTTCCGCCAAGGACGGGGCCGGACATCGAGGGGATAGTCGACTGTGGTAGCAGAACCCCGAAGACGTTATTGCGCGTGCCCCGGTTCTGCTGCCAGAGCAGATCGGCGCGAGGGAAATAGGCGGTGCGCGCCAGCTCGATGCCGGCGCTCGCGGCTTGCGATTGAGCCTGGACGACGCGAACAGCGGGATAGGCGCTCAACGCTTGCTCGACCGCTGTGTTCAGGTTCAGTGGCGGCCGCGGCGACTCTTGCGCGAGAGAAACAGCCGGGTGAAGGAGAGGAAGTAGCCAGAAGAACAACTGTCCGATGATCATCCCTTTCATAGGTGAGCCTCCTTCAGGGGCCTGCTCTCGAAGGTTCTGAGCTGGATTTGTCACTGTTGGCTGGCCTCAACGATCGGCAATTCTAGACGAAAGGCTACCTTTTGGGATGGGAGACCCCGAGGTGTTCGAGGACGACCCCAGAGCACCTCCGACCTTCAGATGCTCACTGCGCGCCGCCGGTTACGACGGTTGACGTTTTCATCAACCATGTCCGGAACCTGGTCTCCATCAACTTCTTCACCATGCTCGGCGCTCCCGTCGGATTCAGCGAGTCGAGCAGCTGACGGCGCGTTCCACCTTGAACCAGTAGCGGGTCCTTGCTCTCGAGCCCCCATGGGAAGCATGGTGAGAGACCGGGGACGGCATCCGTCATGCCATCCCCGGTATTAATTTCGCTCGAGCCGGAACGAGCGCGGCCGGCGAAGGTCCCGAGACTAGTCCTGCTTCGGGATGCCCGCAGCGAACCAGGCAGGGTTGGGCTGCGAATTGCGGATGAGGAGCACGGGGCTGTCGCAGTTGGCCGGTGGCGCCGGGACCAGCACGTCGTCGATCCGGAAGTCGCCATTTGGCGCGAGTGGGACGCCGGCACCATTCGTGCTGTGCTCGATAAAGGGAGCCACGGCTTCACAAATCAGCGTCGCGAAGACGCTGGCGTTGGCGTTGAAGCCAATTTGGTCGCCTCCGCCCAGCCGCAGGCCTTTGCCGTCGGCGTGGATGCGCCCGTCGGCCTTCACGTCTGCCGTGAGAGCGGAGATCACCCAGATCTGGCCGGCGGGTTGAACCCCGCGGACGATGTTCCGGTTCACGACCTCGGCGGTGGTCGCCAGCCCCACGGCGCTGGCGACGGGCAGGACCCCGATTCCCCCTCGGAATTTCACGAGCGTGTCGTCCGCGACGGCGGACAGCGCAAACAGCGCCACGACGAACAGTAAGAGAACCAAGGCCTTCTTCATGGTGCGCCTCCTCTTACTCGGTTGGTTTCCTTCAGGGCGAACGGGACGCGCAGCTTCCTGGTCTCTTAGAGAGCAGTCGAGGCGGGAAAGTTACATCGCGGGCGTCCTCCGCGGACGTGACGAAGCAGGAGGATCCGGCGGCGAGGGCGCCGAGAGCGATCAGATGACGCCCTCTTCGGCGAGGGCCGTGATCTCCTGGGAGGACATCCCGAGCAGCTCGCCGTAGACGTAGTGGTTGTCCTCGCCGTAGCAGGGTGCGCCGCGGTCGATGCGCCCGCCGATGTAGGCCGGGCTCTCGCTCATCTTGACCGGCACCTCGGCGAGCGGCCATCGTCCGATCTTCGTACCCGTCACCTCGGTCAACCACGAGAGCGCCGCTAGCTGCGGGTCGTTGTCGCAGCGATCCGCCGCGGTCTGGCAGATGCCGGCCGGCACGCCGGCGCGCTGCAACGCGAACATCGTCTCGTACGCGTCGCGGGATTTCGTCCAGCCTCCGACGAGCGCATCGAGAGCATCCTGGTGCAGGAGCCGCGACGCGAGATCCTTGAAGCGGCCGTCGTCCGCCCACTCCGGGTGCCCCGCGACCTGGGTCAGCGCGCGCCACTCCGCGTCCTTGAAGCACGCGATCGTGAGCCACCGATCGTCTCCGGCACACGGATATACGTTGTGCGGCGCCGCCGGCTTGTACGGAGAGCGGTTGCCGGAACGGGACCAGACGCGGCCGTTGGCCGACCAGTCCAGGATGGTCGTGCCGCTGATCATGAGCCCGACCTCGGACTGCGAGGCGTCAACCCACTGCCCTTCACCTGTACGCGCTCGATGGAAGAGCGCTGTGAGAATCGCGAGCGCAAAGCTGTAGGCTCCCATCCAATCCAGATAGGAGTAGCCCCACCCCGCCGGCATCGCCGGCTCGGGCAGCCCCGACATCTCCGACAAGCCGGAGAATGAGTTCGCGATCGGCCCGACGGTGCGAAAGCGGCCGTACGTGCCCTTAGCGCCCATGCCTGATTGCTGAACGTAGATGATGTCCGGCTTGATCGCGCGCAGAGCGTCGTAGCCCAGTCCCCAGCTGTCCAGGACGCCCGGGGAGAAGCCCTCCGCGACGACGTCCGACATCGCCACCAGACGTCGCGCGATCTCCAGACCTTTCGGATGTCTAACGTTGAGCGAGATCCCTCGCTTGCCCGGATTCTTGTTGTTGAACTGGCCGCCCATATCCGGGTCGGTCACGCCCGGCAGTGGTCCCGTGGCCTTCTCGCGAGCGGCGCGACCGCCGACGGGCGCCATCGCGGCCATGCGCGTATCGGGATGACTCTTCAGCTCCACCTTGATGCTCTCGGCGCCGAAGGCGGCGAGGAACCGCGTGCCGCCGGCCGAGGCCAGGAACCATGTGAAATCGAGAATGCGGATCTTGTGCAGCGGGAACGGCTTGTCGCGAGGCGAGAGCCTTTCGTCGACCGGCGCGCCCGCGGACGCGGCGATCACCGGCAGATCGCGCTCGTGTGGGAGCACCACGGTCTTGGCGTCTTCGTCCAGGAGCGGCGCGCGGCGACCCACCGACCACGAGGTGCCGGTTGCCAGCCATTTGCTCGTGGCGTAGCGGAAGGAGCGGCCGAGCTCCGGGTGCTCGACGTCCGTGCAGCTCTGCCGCGCGAGCCAGTGCGGATCCATCGCGTTCTCGTGCGGCTTGCGCAGCGGTGCCCAGAGCATGCCGGCCTCCTGAGCTTCGCGCCACGGCACGTTGTCGTAGGTGAACGCGCGCACGAAGCGCTGAACGGCCTCCATGGCGTGGTCGCGCTTCTCCGTACTCGGGCCCGTGCCTGGAACGAACCGTCCGCTCGTCGGCAAGGCGGCCTTCTCGGCGTCGAGACCGGCGTCCATGCCGTACTTCTCGAGCAGCGCTACGAGCTGCCGGGTCTCACCCGGCCGCGTCCCGAGATTCGCCATCACCCAGCGGCCGTCTTTCGTGTGCACGATGGACGGATGCGGGGTGATGTTCTCCCGCGCGTGGCGGCAGGTCTGGCGCAGCACGAGCGAGCGCCGCATCACCCACGTCATCAGGTCGACCTCGGTCGATTTCGCCACCGCTTCGTGGATCGCGCACGAAAGATACTGTCCCTGGCCCGTCCGCCAGCGAAACAGGAGCGCGGCGATGATGGTCAGCGCGAGCTGCTCGCCGGCGATGTGGAAGGCGTGCCACATCTGCGGGGCGATCGGCGGCAAGTCGTACTTGCCGCCCGGCGCGGGGTCGTAGCCGCAATTCATCATGACGCCGCCGAGCGCCAGGTGCACCAGGTCCGAGCCTTTGAAGTCGGCCCATGGACCGGTGTCTCCGAACGGAGAAACCCTGGCGACGATCAGGGTGGGAGACTCTCGCATCAGCGCGCTCGCGCCCAGCCCGTGCCCGTCGAGCTCACCTCTCGGCGTCGACTCGAGCAGTACGTCGGCGGTCGCGACGAGCGAGCGGAATCGGTCCCGGTCTTCTGGTCGTCCGAGGTCGAGCACGATCGAGCGCTTGCCGCGGTTGTACTGCCAGAAGAACAGGGAGCGCTCGCGATCCTCCCGGTCCTGGTAAAACGGCCCGATACCGCGCGTGGGGTTGCCGCTGGGCGGCTCCACCTTGATGACGTCGGCGCCCAGACCCGCGAGGGTCAACCCACAGTACTCCGCCTGTTCGTCGGCGAGCTCGATGACACGGATGCCGGTGAGAGGACCTCGGCTTGGCTGGGTTTTCATAGTGGCCCGAATATATCCTGTCCGGCGAGGAGGCAACATGCCGACCGATTCCGCCGCTCGCGTCCACCTGAGTATCGCGGAGGCCCGCACGCTGTCCGAACGCGCCATGCGCGGGATCGGGTACGACGCCGAGGAAGCTCGCATCCTCGCCGATCACGTGATCGACGCCGCTCTCTGCGGCTACGAGTATTCCGGCCTGCCGAAGCTCCTCAACGTCGCCGAGCATCCTCGCTTCAAGGCTCCGCGCGGCCCGATGCGCGCGCTCAAGGAGACGAGCGTGTCGGTGCTCTTCGACGGCGGCAACCAGAGCGGAATGCTCGGGATGTACTACGCGACCAACGCCGTGATCGAGCGCGCGCAGCGGCATGGCTTCGCGCTCGTCGGCGTCAACAACATCTGGATGAGTGGCCGCAGCGCCTACTACGTCGAGATGGCGGCGCGGGCCGGCCTGATCGCGATTCACACGGTAGCCGCCCCGCCCATGGTCGCCCCGCCGGGCGGCGCGAGAGCCGCCCTCGGCACCAACCCGATCGCGTTCGGCTTCCCGATGGAGGGCGACCCGCTCGTGATCGACCTCGGCACCTCCGCGTTCATGGGCACGGATCTACAATTCAGGCAGCGCCTCGCCATCCCGCTGCCCGAGGGCGTGGCGATCGACGAGGACGGCCGCCCCACTACGGACGCCGGGGCCGCGCGACGCGGCGCGATCCTTCCTTTAGGCGGCTACAAGGGCTTTGCGCTCGCGCTCGCGACGCACGCGCTCGGCGTGCTGTGCGGCCTGGCGGGCGACCAGGAAAAGGCCGGATATCTCTTCATCGCGTTCAAGCCGGACCTGTTCATTCCGCTGGAGGACTATCGTCGCGCGCTGTCCGCGGAACTCGCCGCGATCAAGGCGACGCCGCGCCAGGAAGGCGTCGCCGAGATCCGCATTCCCGGCGAACGCGCGTACCGCGAGCGCGAGAGACTCACGCGCGAGGGCATCGAGGTCGACCGCCGCATCCACGACGCGCTGACCGCGCTCGCCGCCGGCAAGCGGGCGTAACGTGAGGAGGTGCCCGCCAACTCCGATCGCCCCCACGGCTCCCTGACCGCCGACACGACGGAATCTGCGCGGTCCGCTCTCGAGGGGAGTGAATCACTTCGGCGTGAATCGCACGATCGTGTAACTCTCCTGTGGCGAGATCGTGCCTCGGCGAATCCGCCGCGTTCTCACACGCCGCTCGTCGGTTACGGGGTAGGTCGCCGATCGGCGGTCAGTTGCCCGACGGTCCACAAGCACCTTCACACTGGGCACATTCACGAACCACCGTTGGAAGTGCTCGTAGAGCGGTATGTAGTTTTGGCGCACGACGATGAGCAACTCGGCATCGGGAAACGATCGCGACGGGAGAGATTCGAGGAGCTGTTCCTTGTGGCTCGCGCAGATGCCATGGGTCAGCCCCGGATTTTCCAATGGTTCGCGGTCACCCAGGTAGGCGGGCTTGCCGTCGCGGTGGCACCAGGCACACAAGACCTGCATCTTGACGAAGCAACATTGCCAACGCCATGCCACCGCGCGGCCCGCGCCTGGGGACGAGGTGGCGAGGCCTTTCGAGCCCCCGATCTTCACAACCTGTGCTTGGGATGCGGCTCAGCCGCCCAACGGGCGCTCGGCACCAGATCGTTTTCCCGGAAGCGCGACCACCGGAACGGGGTGATGTCGTAGTCCTTCGAGCGGCCGTGCAGGATCACGTCCGAGATGATGTCGCCCATCAGCGGCGAGTGCTTGAAGCCGTGCCCACTCCAGCCGAAGTCGACGAAGAGTCCGCCGTATTCCGGGATCCCGCCCAGGATCGGATGATGATCCGGCGTCGCATCGTACAGTCCGGAGTACCCGCCCATGGCCAGGCCGTGCTCCATCACCGGGAAGCGATGCGCGATCAGCTCGGCGTTCTTCACGATCTGGTCCGGATCGGCGCCCTCGTTGTAGGAATCTGGGTCGACGATCTCGTCGTAGACGAGCTTGCCGTGGATCGTGAGATCGCCGTGCTCGGGACGCATGTACGTCATCTGCACGCTGTCGGCAACCGCTGGGTGCACGCCAAAGCCGGACGGCCGGCGGAAGAAGCACATCTGATGACGCTCGGGCTTGATCGATATCTCGATGCCGAGTGGCCGTAGGAGCCGGTCCGCCCAGAGCCCGGCGCAGTTGACGACGACCGGGGCGTCGATGTCCACGCCCTCCGATCGGACTCCGACGACCTTGTCGCCGGCAGTGCGGATCGCGTCGACATGGCGGTACTGGACAATGGTCGCTCCGAGATCGCGGGCACGGTTGGCCAGCGCGTTCGCGGTCGAGGACGGATCGGCGTAGCCGGATTCCGATTCATAGGACGCGAGCGCGACGTCGTCCACGTTGGCGGCCGGCACCAGCGCCTTCACGTCGGCCGGTGAGATGAGCGTGACCCGGGCGCCCACCTTCTGCGCCTGGAGCGCGTTGTGCCGCAGATGCGGGGCCTTGTCGGGGCCCGCGAGCGCCAGCATGCCGACCTGCTGGAAGCCGGGATCGCCGTCACCGCCCACGACGTCCTTCCAGTGGCGGAACATCTCCGCCGCCGCGCTGGCGGTGCGCGTGAAGAAGTCCATCGCGTAGAAGCGACGCACGAGCGCGGTCGAGCGGCCCGTCGGACCGGACGCGATGAACTTCTTCTCGATGAGCAGAATGCGGCCGGCCTTCTTGCGCGCGAGGTGATAGGCAAGGCTGGCACCGTGAACACCGCCACCGATGATCACGAAGTCGGCGATCCGGGGCAGGTCTACCATCGTACCTTTCTCGTGTCTGCCGAGGAGCGCCACGGCTTTGCCGGGGCGCTTCCGAGCGTTGGGGGGTGGGGGGGGGCCATTTCGGGGCCCCCCACTCATTCGTCGCTCATGATCAGCCGCGCGTGCGCCGTCGGCTCGTCGATCGCCATGCCGGCGGTCCAGTGCGGGCTGAACTGCGTGGGAATGCCGAACCAGCTCACCCACTCCTCGCGCATCGCCGCCGGCTCGTCGGCCGGCCACAGCACGTTGAGCGGCAGCGGCCGGATCGGCGGCCGGAAGGTCGGGAGCGGGATGCGATCGATCGTCGTCCCCGCGGCCTGAGCGAGCAGGAGCCCTACCTGCTCGCGGCAGCGCCGACTCTGGCAGGGGCCCATGCCCGCGCGCGTGAGCCGCTTGATCTGATCCTGATTGAGTGGCCCATCGCGCAGCAGCGTGGTGACGCTGCGGGCGCTCATCTGCGGCGACTGCCACTTGAGATAGCGCGGCGGCTTCGTCTCGACCAGCTCGCGCCGCGTGACCTCCTCGCACTGACAGATGTTCACGTCCCAGCCACCCGCTGCAATCAGCGAGTCGAGCCAGGCGCGCCAGTAGGTGTGGACCTCGACGCCCGCCGGCTCTGTTGCCGGCACGCCACGATCAGCGCCAACTTCGACGCGGGCGCCGAGTGATTCAGCGGCGGCGCGTCCGGCCAACCGCCCTTGAGCGCGCGCGATCTCGGGATCGGTCAGCACAGCGTCGTGGAAGCTCACACAATCGCCGGCCGCGAAGACCGTGGGCACGCTCGTGCCCATCCGCGCGTCGACGTCGGGCACGAAGCCGCCGAGCGAGGAGACGAAGCGCAGACGCGCGCCGACGAGGTGCAGCAGCTCGACGTTCGGCACCATGCCGATGGCCCAGCACACGGCGTCGCACGCGATCTCGCGCTCGCTGCCCGCGATCGGTGTGCCGTCACGATCCACTCCCACGATCACCACGGACTCGATCTCGCCCGTGCGCCCGCGAGCCGCCTTGATCGTGTGCGACGTGAACAACGGCACGCCGCGCGTCGCCAGCGTCTTGGCGGTCGCCGAGTCGCCGCGAACCTGTGGGTCGACTTCGACGACGCCCGCGACCTCTACCCCGTGCTCGAGCGCAACCTCCACGGTGTGGAGGCCGAGCGCGCCCGATCCGAGCACGACTAGTCGGCGCGCGGCCAGGGCGCGATACCGCGTGAGGAGCGCGGTGGCTCCGCCGGCGCCCAGAGTGCCCGCGCGCTCCCAGCCGGGAAAGCCCAGCAGCACGTCGCGCGCGCCGGCGGCGACGATCAGCCGGTCATAGCCGAGCAGCCACGAGCGGCGATCGTCGGCGAGCCCGAGCATCGGCACGGGCAACTCCTGCACGGCGGGGCCGTTGACGAAGGCGCCCCAGACGTAAGTGCCGAGCTGCATGTCGACACCGGCCTCATGGGCGCTCGCCAGCTCGGGGTTCGTCTCGACCACGCGCTCGAGCATCAGCGCGCGGTTGCGTACGGAGCCGTGCATCCGCTGGCCGAAGCAGAGAGGGACGTCCATCGCCATCATGTCGTTGTCGACGGGATGCTCGTCGACCAGCACTACCTCGACGCCCGCGCGCGCCGCCTCGATCGCGGCCGCGACGCCGGCGGCCCCGGCTCCGACCACGACCAGCGGCATGTGGCGATCGGGCGCGGCCATCTTGCCGGCGATCGACCGCGGATCGGTCTCGCGCATCAGTCGTCACCCGCCGCCGCCTCGACGGCCGACGGTGATGCCGTCCACCCGGCGCGCTCGCGCCAGTCGCGCGGCGTGTCGCCGAAGCGGCCCAGCGCCAGCGCTCCCAGATCCGCGAACTGACAGCGACCATGGCGCACGAGCTCGCTGACCGCGCGGCCGACGGCGGGCGAGAGCCCGAAGCCCACGCTCGACATCGTCGCGATCACGACGTTTTCGGGCTGGGCCAGGCGCTCGACGACCGGAAGCCCGTCGGGCGTGTTCTCGACGAGACCGCTCCACGAGCGGATCAGGCGCACGTGCGCGGTGCCCGGCAAGAGCTCGGCGAGCCGCCGGGCCAGGTTGCGCACGAGCGGCGTGTTCGCGTGCTCGGGCGTCGCCATGTCGGGCACGTTGATCCACTCGTGAGGACCCCCGCCGTACACGAGGTTGCCGCGGAGCGTCTGGCGGCCGTAGAGCCCGTTGCCGGCGACGCCGCCGACGTGCATGAGCGGGATCGGCTCGGTCGCGATCATCTCGACCCGCGCTGGCGCGAGCGGCAGCCAGACGCCGAGCATCTCGGCGAACGCGCCCGTCTGCGGGCCGGCGGCGATCACGACGACGTCGGCGCTGAACGCGCCACGCGTCGTCTCCACCGCGGTGACCCGCCCGCCGCGCAGGCTGAGCCCGGTGACCGTCGTGTGCTGCAAGATCCGGCCACCGTGGTCTTGCAGCGCCCATGCATACGCCTGCACGGTGCGCTGCGGGTTGGCGTGGCCACCGAAGTGCAGATACGTCCCACCGATCGCGTTATCACCCACGATCGGCACGAGCTCCTTGAGCTGACGGCGATCCAGCAACTGCCAGCGGAAGCCGCGGGTCTCGCCGATCTCCGCCCATCGTCGCGCGAGCGCCAGCTGCGCCTCGCTGAGCGCCACGCCGATGCGGTAGGGTTGGTACTCGGTGGGATAGCCGAGCAGCTCGTCCATCTGCGGCCAGAGGCGCTGCTCCTCGAGACCGAAGGGACTGTAGACGTGGGTGGCGCCGCCGCCGTTGCGGCCCGACGCTTCCCAGCCGACGATCCCCTTCTCGAGCACGAGCACGTCGACGCCGGCGCGGGCGAGCCACCAGCCGGTGCTGAGTCCCGTCACGCCGCCACCCACGATCACGACCGCCGCCCCGTGCGTCGACGCCATGTCCGCCATCATCGTCCAACCACGCGCGGCTCGACAAGGGCCGTCTGCAATCGTCGCAACTCCTCGCCGGGAATGTGGCAGGCGATGCGGTGATCGGCGCCGAAGCGCTGCACCGGCGGCGGCGTCTCGTCGCAGATCGGGCCGATGCGGCGGGGACAGCGCGTCGCGAACGGACAGCCGCGCGGGATCTCGTCGGCGCGCGGCACGCGCCCCTCGAGCAAGATGCGCGCGACGGCGTGATCCGGATCGGGCACCGGGACGGCCGACAGCAGCGCCTCCGTGTAGGGATGGTACGGCGGCGCGAAGACACGCTCGACCGAGCCGAGCTCGGCGACGGTCCCGAGGTACATCACCGCGACCGTATCGGCGAGATAGCGCACGACCGCGAGATCGTGCGAGATGAAGACGAGCGTGGCGCCGCGAGCGGCCTGGATCTCGGTCAGGAGATTCACGATCGACGCCTGCACCGAGACGTCGAGCGCGGACACCGGCTCATCGGCCACGATCACCTCGGGATCGCCGGCGAGCGCGCGCGCGATCGCCGCGCGCTGCTTCTCGCCGCCCGAGAGGTGGCCCGGCTTACGCGCCGCCATCGCCGGCGGTAGCTTCACGACCTCCAGCAAGTGCTCGACGCCGGCGGCCAGATCGGCCGGGCTGAGGCCCTGCAGGCGTCGCAGCGCGCGCCCGATCGCGTACCCGACGGTGTGGCTCGGGTTCAGGGTGCTATCGGGGTTCTGGAACACCATCTGGAGCTTGCGCTTCAATGCCGCGCCGCGCGCGTCGACCGCCAGCGCGCCGACCTCGACGCCGTCGAGCGTGACGCCGCCAGCGGTCGCGACCACGAGGCCACTCAACACCTTTGCGACCGTCGATTTCCCGCAACCGGACTCGCCCACGATCGCCAGGGTCCGTCCGCGCGCCGCCGCGAGGTCGACGTCCGACACCGCGCGAACCGGCGCCCGCGGTCCACGGAGCCAACGCCGCCGAGGCTCATAGATCTTGGTCAGATGGTGGACCGCGACCATCGGCTCGCCTACTACGCCGGCGTCGTGCGTGACGGTCGCGCCGCTCCGCCGCGTCCAGCGCGCCAGCTCGTCGGCGCGCACGCAGGCGACGTGGTGGTCGGGCTCTCCGTACACTTCCCCAATCGGGATCGGATGCGACGTGCAGCGGCCGATCTCGACGTGAGCACAGCGGCCGGCGAAGCCACAGCCCGGCGCGCGCGCGAGCGCCGACTCAACCTGGCCCGCGATCGGCACCAGTGGCGCCTGGCGCTTGTCGCTGCCGAGAGTCGGCAGGCAGTCGAGCAGCCCGCGCGTGTAGGGATGCCTCGGATTGGTGAAGATCCGACGTACCGGGCCCTCCTCGACGAGCTCGCCCCGGTACATGACCGCCACGCGGTCGCACACGCGCACGACGCTACCGAGGTTGTGGCTGATGAACAGGATCGCCGAGCGATGACGGCTTCGGAGCTCGCGGACCAGGTCCAGCACCGCGGCCTCGACGGTGACGTCGAGCCCCGTCGTCGGCTCGTCCATGATGAGCAGCGCCGGGCCGGTGATGAGCGCCATCGCGATCACGATCCGCTGTTGCTGGCCGCCGGAGAGCTGGTGCGGATAGCGCTCCATCACCGCCTCGGGATCGGCGAGCTTGACCTCGGCGAGCATCGCGAGAGCGCGGTCGCGCGCCGTCGCTCCCGATACGCCCTCGTGGGTCCGCGGGGCTTCCATGAGCTGATGGCCGACCGTCATCACCGGATTCAGGCTCGCCATTGGATCCTGGTAGACCATCGCGATGCGACGCCCGCGGATCGCGCGAAGACCCGCTTCGTCCAGGGTCGTCAGCTCGCGGCCCTCGAAGCGGATGCGGCCGCCGACGATCCGGCCGGAGCGTCCGAGATAGCGCACGATCGCCAGCGCCACGGTCGACTTGCCGCAGCCGGACTCGCCGACGAGCCCGAGCGCCTCGCCGGCGTTCAGCTGAAAGCTGAGGCCGGGCACCACCGGCACCTCGCCGGCGCGCGTCGTGTAGGAGACGCGGAGATCCTGGACGTCGAGCAGCGGGCCGTCAGTCACGGAGTCCCAGCTCCCGCAATCCCACGGCGAGCAGGTTGAAGCCGACCACCAGCGACGAGATCGCCGCGCACGGGACCAGCGCCATGTGCGGCCACACCATCATCATCCCGTACGTGTCCTTGACCATCCCGCCCCAGTCGGGATCCGGCGGCGGCAGCCCGATGCCGAGGAAGCCGAGCGCGCCGATGATGATGACGTTGTAGCCGGTGCGCAGGCACATGTCGACGACGAGCGGGCCGCGCGCGTTGGGCAGGATCTCGACCAGCATGATGTAGAGCGCCGACTCGCCCCGCATCTTCGCGGCGGCCACGTACTCGCGCTCGCGCAGGTCGAGGGTCATCCCCCGCACGATGCGGGCGATGATCGGCGCCTTGGTCAGGGTGAGCACGCCGATGATGTTCCAGGCCGACGAGCCGACGTGGGCGAGGATGATCATGTAGAGGATGATGACCGGGAACGACAGCACGATGTCGCACGCGCGCGTGATTGTGAGATCTATCCAGCGGCCGAAGTAGCCAGCGCTCAGGCCGAGCAGCGAGCCGAGCGCCGCGGCGCCGAGCACGGCGAGCGGCGCGATGACGAGCACCGGCCGCGCCCCCCACAGGACGCGCGCCAGCAGATCGCGCCCGAGGTGATCGGTGCCGAGCCAGTGCGCCTTCGACGGCGTGGTGTGGGCGAGCGCGGCCATGTCGTTGGCGTTCGGCGGATAGGGCGCGATCAGCGGGGCGAGGACCGCCAGCACGACCCACGCCAGCACGATGGCGATCCCCACGGTGGCTGGCGTCGATTCCCCCAGCGCCGCGAGCCGTCGTCGCCACCGGCGCGCACGGACGCGCGACGCCGCCGGCGACGAGGCGGACAGTGTCCCGGCGGCGACCGGCGTGCTCATGGCTCAGGCGCGGATCCGTGGATCGAGCAGCATGTAGGCGAGATCGCCGAGGATGTTGGTGACGACGGCCAGGAAGACCGCGACGAGCGCGCCCGCCTCGATCAGCGCGATGTCCTTGAACAGCGTCGCCTCGAGCATCATGCGGCCGAAGCCGGGATAGGCGAACACGGTCTCGACGACCACGACCCCGGCGATCAGGTAGTTGATCTGCAGCATGATGACGGTGACCGGGGTGAGCATCGCGTTCCGCAGCGCATGGCGCAGGATGACGGCGCGGAACGGGAGCCCCTTGAGCACGGCGGTGCGGATGTACGGCCGCTGCATCACCTCGACCATCGACGCGCGGATCATGCTGACGACGTAGCCCGAATCGAACAGCACGATCACCGTCACCGGCAGCACGAGCTGCGCCGCCACGGACCAGCCGCCGCCCGCGACCAGGGTGGCCGTGCCCGGGAGCCAGCCCAGCCAGACAACGAACACGCTGGCCAGGAAGACGCCCAGCGCGAACTCGGGGATCGACGCGATCACCGTGCTGAACATCAGGATCGCCCGATCGAGCCGCGAAGCCTCGCGCATGCCGGCCACGACGCCGAGCAGTGTCGACAGCGGCACGATACACGCGAACGCGATGGCGGCCAGGAGCGCCGTGTTCGCGAGGTGTTTGAAGATCACGTCCGTGACGGGCGCCTTGAAGCGGGCGGAGTAGCCGAGATCGCCGGAGGCCAGCGCGCCCAGGTAATCGACGTAGCGCACGAATACCGGCCGGTCCAGGCCCATCTGCTGCGTCAGCAGATCCACCTGCTCCTGCGTCGCGTAGGCGCCGAGGACCTTGCGCGCCACCGCGCCCGGGGAAAATTCGTTCAAGGTGAAGACCAGGAAGGAGACGGCGAGCAAGGTCAGCAGCAGGAACAGCAGGTGCTTGACGAGGAATCGCTTCATGACGCCGCCGGCGATTAGCCGGAGGCGGCGGGCGATCGATAGTTGCGTCGGGCGTACTCCAGATAGTCCTGGCGCAGGCGCTTGTCGTTGCCGAAGAGGATGTGCTTGGACATGTCGGGTGAGTACCGGCTGGCGGCCGGGCGGCGTCCGAGCGCCTCGGCCAGGCTGCGGACGTGATGCGGCCCGGCGCCGCAGCAGACGCCGAGGTATCGTGCGCCGAGCGCGAGCGCCTCCTTGCCGAACTCGCCGATCTCGTAGCGGTTGCACAGAAACGGGTCGAGCGCGGTCGGGAACGGCCGGCCGTCCGGGCCAGAAGCCCCGCTCGGATCGGTCAGGCTCTGGAACGTCGGCTCGGCGGGCGTCGTTCGATACGGCACCGGCAGCGCGGCGACGTGGCAGGTGACCGCCGCGCGGATCTCGCGCAAGAGCGGCAGGGTCGTGGCGGGCCCTCGGGCGCAGTTCATCCCGACCACGTCGGCGCCGGCGTCCTGAAGCCGGCGGCACGTCTCGGCCGCCGTCCATCCCTCGCGCATGCGGCCCTCGCGTGGGACCGACAACGTGATCACCGCGGGCTTGCCCGCGCGCTTGATCGCCTCCAGCGCCAGCAACGCCTCGCCGGCGAAGGAGTACGTCTCGCCGACGATGAAATCGACGCCGGCGTCGACCGCCCAGCCGATCTGCTCGTCGAAGATGCGCCGCGCCTGCTTGTGGGACTGCGCGTCGTCGGTCGCGTAGATGCTGGTATTGCAGATGTCGCCGGCCAGCAAGGTGCCGGTCGAGCGCGCGACCTTCTTCGCGATCGCCAGCGCCACCCGGTTGATCTTCGCGAGGTCCTTCTCGCGCCCGACGATCTTGAGCTTGGCGCGATGCGCGTAGTAGGTGAACGCTTCGACGACGTCGGAGCCGGCGTGGACGAAGTCGCGGTGGAGACCCTCGACGAGCTGCGGATGCTCGAGGACGACCTCGGGAACGTACGCGCCGGCCTGCAGATAGCCCCGTCGCTCGAACTCGAACAGATAGCCTTCCGCGCAGATGACCGGGCCGGCGGCGAGCCGCTCCAGCAGTCCGAGGGATTTCCGAGATGCCTTCTTGGGCGCGTTCCTGGCCGGCATGACCGGGACTATACACGAGTGCGTCGGCCCGGGCGCTCCACGCCGGCCCGCGGGATCAGGATGCGCTATGCTGCCGTCCATGCCGCCGCGGCCCCGCGTCCACCAGCTCTCCGTGCCCAACCTGAGCGAGATCGACTTCGGCAAGCTCCGCGCCGGCCGGCTCGCGCGGCTGCAGACGATGCTGAAGCGACACGATTTTCCGGTCGCGCTCCTCTATAACACGGCCAACATCCGCTACGCGACCGGCGTGGACGTCATGGCCGTGTGGACGACGGGGACCTTCGCGCGTTATTGCCTCGTGCCGGCCGAGGGCGCGCCGATCCTGTTCGAGTACAAGGGCTCGATCCACGTCTCCCAGAAGGTCGTGCGCGACGTGCGCCCCGCCTACACCTGGCAGTACGGCGGCGCCGCCGCCCGCGACAAGGCCCGCGAATGGGCGCGCTCGATCAGGTCGGCCCTGCGCGAGCTCGGGCTCGAGCGCGAGCGCCTGGCGGTCGACAAGGTCGACGCGGCGGGATTCCTGGCGCTGCAGGAAGAAGGAATCGCGATCACCGACGTCGGCGCCGCCACGGTCGACGCGCGCGAGGTCAAGACTCCGGAAGAGGTCGCGCTGTTCGCGATCAACGGCGGGATCGGCGACGCCATGCTCGCCGAGTTCGAGGCGGCCATCCGCCCGGGCATCCGCGAATACGAGCTCTGGGCCGTGCTGAGCGACGCGCTGCTGCGCCGCCACGGCGAGGGACTGTTCACGCGGCTGGTGGCGTCGGGGACCAACACCAACCCGTGGCTGACCGAGGCGCACGACAAGGTCGTCATGCCGGGCGACCTCGTGGGCGTCGACACCGACGCGAACGGCTACGAGGGGTACGTCATCGATGTGTCGCGCACGTTCCTGTGCGGCGACACGCCGTCACCCGAGCAGAAGGAGGCGTACCGGGTCGCGTACGACTGCGTCATGGGCATGTTCGATCTCGTACGGCCCGGCATGACGTTCCAGGAGTTCGCGGATAAAGCGCCGCGTTTGCCGGCGGCGTACGCGGCGCAGCGCTATCCGACGATGGTTCATCAGGCGGGGCTCGAGGACGAGGGGCCGGGCATCCCCTACCCCGACGACGATCGCGGTCCGCGCCGCATCATGCCCGAGCGCGAGCTCAAGGAGAACATGGTGCTGTGCCTGGAGTGCTATGCGGGCAAGCCGGGCGCGCCCTTCGGCGTCAAGCTCGAGGACCAGGTGCTGGTCACCGCGGACGGCGCGCGGCTCATCTGCACGTACCCCTTCGACGCGAAGCTGCTCGACTGATCGCGGTCTCTCGCGCGTCGCTTCGCGCAACGCGAGCTACGGGCGCGAGCGATGGCCCCCGTCTCGGATCGCGGTCGCCACGCTGCGCCAGTACGCGTGCTCGGGACTGTCGGGGGCGTGAGCATCGGCATTCGCCAGGGCGGTCCGCCAGGCCGGGTCCTGGCCGAGCTGCGCGATGAGCAGGCTCGCCATCACTTGTGCCGCGTCAGCCTGGGCGCCGGTTGGCGTTCTGTCAGTCGGCCGCTGCGCGTCCTGTGCCCGTGTCGGCGTCATCGGCGCCGATGGCGGCGACACCGAGTTCGGCGCGAGATGTGACGGAATTCCCGGAAAGACGGTTGCGGCGCGCTGGAGCCCGAGCGGATCCGCGACGAGCCCGCTGCCGACCGCGACACCAAACATGCTCGGCGGCGTCGCTTGCTCTGTCGCGGTCGCGCCCGCCGGCAGCGTCATCGCCGCCCGGGCCGCAGAGGTCTCCCGCCAGGAGGCGATGATCCGCTGCCAGCCCGGGCTCGCAATGACGATGCCGGAGATCACGCCGAGTCCGGTCGCGACGGCGCCGATCGCGGCCGCGATCTCGCGTCGCCTCGCGGGCGGACTCTTGCGTCGGGGGCGACCGACGCTCCGAGCGGAGCCGATGGCGGGCTGAGGCCAGAGCCGAGGCAGGAAGCAACCACATTCATCGCAGAACTTGGCGCCGGGGCGGTTATCGTGTTGGCACTGAGGACAACCCATACGGCGCCTCCCCGCGTTGGCAGGTCCATGGGTCGAAGAGCGCGCTAACCTTAGCGCCTCGCGAGGAGGCTGGTCAACCGGTTACGCCGGGGGAGCGACGACGTCGTCAGTGCTTCGATGCTTTGGCGGCGCCCGACCACGCCGCGCGGATCTGCTGCCGGGCGACCGGGATCTCCCGACCTGGAATGAGCAACCGACATTCCACGGCCTTGAGCATTCCCTCGGAGACCTTCGGCGAAACCGCGTACGTCGTGATGGTCTTGCCCCCGACGTTGTCCGTACGAGTCAGTGTGATCGTCCGTCGGTTGCCGTCGCACGTGATGTCTGCGGTCGGATAGACGGGCCCGCCGCGGTCCGTCAGCTGGACGTAGCGTCGGCTCCCCTTGGCATCGACGCCCAGGGCGACACGCGGGCCGACAGCCGGGGTGGCGCCAGCTCCGAAGGCGTCAGAGGAGACGACCGGCGCGACGCTGAGCAGGAGAAGCACGACGAGACCCTTCATGGCGGACTCCGGGAGGCATGCCGATAGACAAACTATCGCTTTACCCACTGTAGCCGAGGACTACGAGCGAGACCAATTTTCTCGAGGCGCTCATCGGACTATCGCTCGCGGGATGGCGGTCGAACGGATGCGCTTCGCTGACGGTTGTCGTGAAGCAGGCGGCGGCCAAGATCGCGACCGACGTCGCCTCACGTGTGTCGAGCGCCGGCGGCCCGTCGCGGTAGACCTCTACGTCGACGGCGCCTCCGGCTTCTCGAAGAGCGCCAGGCTCTCCATGGCGAGCCCGTAGCCGAGGAGGTCGTGCATCTGCCGGCGCAAGTACTCGGTGAAGAGCAGTCGCGTGTAGCGGAGCAGCAGGGTCGGCTTCCGAACGAGATCCTCGGCGAGCTCCCACGCTCGCGCCAGGAGCTTGTCGGCCGGCAGCACTTCCGCGACGAGTCCGAGTCGTAACGCCTCGGCGGCGTCGAGCGTCTGCCCGGTCAGCAGGAAGTAGCGCCCGCGGTTCATGCCCAGGAGAAGCGGATAGACGATGTGCATCCCGTCGCCCGGCACGACGTCCGACGTGAAATGCGCCGAATCCTGAAACTGCGCGGTCTCGGCGGCGAGCACGATGTCGCACAGCAAGGGAATCTCGGAGTGCCGCCACGCCGGACCGTTGATCGCGCTGATCACCGGAACCTCGATGTTCAGGAGGTTCATCAGGAGATGACGGCCCTCCCAGTGGATGCGATCGATCCGCTCGATCGACGGGCGCGCGGGAAAGGATGACGTCCCCGGGGTCGCCCGAGGTCCCGAGAACTCGTGGCCCGTCCCGGTCAGGATGACGACCCGGTTCTCGCGGTCCGCGCCGATGTCGTGAAACGCCTCGGGCAATTCGCCGTGCGGCAAGAACCCCCAGCGAAGCGACTGGCCGTCGGTGTGCAGCGTGACCTGGAGCACTCCGTTTCGACGCTCCATCCGCGCGCTCGTGTACTTGTTCGCGTATTCACCGAATGAGCTCATCTCGACCTCAGTTCCGCCTGAGCTGCACCTCTTCGAGCGGCGCCGACCACGGGTAGGGATTGATCAACATCAGCGCCGGCTCCTCGACCCGTGGGCCCACGCCGCTCGGCCAGACGTAGTCCCAGATCGGCCCGAACCTCACCCGCTCGTGCAGGAGCTGCTGGATCTGATGGAGCAACGCCTCGCGTTTGCGGCGATCGCTCACGAGGGCCTGTTCCTTGTACAGCGCGTCGATGTCGGGGTAGCCGCCGTAGGCATACGTCCCGTTGCTCGGGACGTGCTCCGACATCCGAGAGGCGGCGTTGCCGTAGGCCGCAGTGGCGCAGACACAGAGCCCGCGCAGCTTCTTGGCCTGTAGCGCCGAGGTGTATGCGGCGCGCTCCATCGGCCGCATCTTCAGCTTGATCCCGACCGCGCCGAGATATCCCACGATCGATTCGCCCATCGAGAAATACGGTGGAAGCTGGTGGAGCTCCCCGCCGTCGAAGCCCTTGGGATAGCCGGCCTCGGCCAGCAGCTGTCTGGCCTTCCCAGGGTCGTAGGGGTACGGCTCGATGGGCAGCGCGAACTCGAAGTTGCGCGGAACGATGCTCCCCGCCGGCTTCGACGCCCCGAGGGTCTCGGCCTCGCTTAGCGCCCGGCGATCGATGGCGTAGTTCGCGGCGAGCCGCACCCGCCGGTCGGCCCACGGAGACTTCGGATCCCACTGATCGAGGAAATCCAGGAAGAACGCCGCGATCCCTCCGGAGAAGGCGAGCTTCAGCGTGGGATCGCGCTTCACTTCCTGGGCCTGCGGCGCGTCGAGCAAATACGCCACGTCGACCTCGCCCCGCTTCAGCATCGCCGCCCGCGTGATCGAATCCGGGACACTCTTGAACACGAGCCGCTTCACCGAGGGCACCTTGCGCCAGTACCCCTCGAACGCTTCCATGACCAGCTCGACGCCGGGCGCGTGGCTCACGAACCGGTAGGGCCCGAGACCGATCGGCTGTTTCTTGAAGCCGTCGTCGCCCACTCGCTCGACGTACTTCTTCGGCACCACCCAGCTCGCGCCGCTTACGAGCGTCCCATAGAACGTCATGAAGTCGGGCCAGGCTTCGTGCAGGTGAAAGCGCACTCGATACGGGTCCACGACCGCGACTTCTCGTACCTTGTCGTGCAGGATCTTCGAGCCCTTGGCGCGATGGAAGCTGAACTTCACGTCCTCCGCGGTGAACGGATCGCCGTTGTGGAACTTGAGCCCCTCACGCAGCTTGAACTCGTAGACTTTCTGGTCCGCGCTCACCGTCCAGCTTTCGGCGAGGCTCGGGGTCATGAGGTTGCCCGGCATCGGCTTCACCAGCGCATCGTGGATCGCGTAGAGCACCCAGAACGCCGTGAGCCCCTGGAACTCGCCGGGATCGAACCACACGGGGGACAAGGTCACGTACAGCGCCCAGCGCATCTCCCCTTCCGGCTTCGACTGAGAAGCCGACCTGGGTTGAGCGCCCGCCTCTCCGAAGGGAAGAATCGTGAGCAGAGCGCACAGGACCGCTACCACCACCACGGACCATCGCGAGAGTCTCCGCGTCAGAGTCATCGTCGTCTCCACATCCAGAGGGCGACTCGGTCGGGCCGGTTGGCCGGACCATAGCCCTGCTGGGGAGTCGAGTCAATGACCGGGAGCCGGACTCACTGCTCTGCGCGTCGGATCTCG
>Ga0137377_10000382_pt1 | contig 26222 bp, 40 predicted proteins | sample SagtaG_22_FD_104815 | JGI IMG/M metagenome (GOLD analysis project Ga0137377, IMG submission 104815) | Vadose zone soil microbial communities from Sagehorn Ranch, Mendocino, California, USA - Sage2_L_40_16 metaG | ecosystem: Environmental > Terrestrial > Soil > Vadose zone | place: USA... | reverse complement strand
GCCATACCCCCTTCTACAACGGCTACCGGCCGCAGTTCTACCTGCGCACCACCGACGTCACCGGCGCCATCGGCCTGCCCGAGGGTGCCGAGATGATCATGCCCGGCGACAACGTCGAGATGAGCGTCGAGCTCATCACCCCGATCGCCCTCGAGACCGGCCAGCGCTTCGCCATCCGCGAGGGTGGCCGCACGGTGGGTGCCGGGGCCATCACCAGCATCACCGAGTAACGCGATGGCAAAGCAGCGGATCAGGATCCGCCTCAAGGCATATGACCACCGGCTGCTCGACCAGTCGGCGGCCCAGATTGTCGAGACGGCCCAGCGAACGGGCGCCGACGTCGTCGGTCCCGTGCCGCTGCCTACGCGCATCGAAAAGTTCACCGTTCTCCGCTCGCCGTTCATCGACAAGGACAGCCGGGAGCAGTTCGAGATCCGCACGCACAAACGGCTCGTGGACATCCTGGATCCAAGCTCGAAGACGGTCGACGCCCTCATGCGCCTGTCACTGGCCGCTGGCGTCGATATCGAGATCAAGATGTGATGAACGCCCAGGAGCCAGTCATCGCCGTCCAGCCGGTACAGGGCAAGGCGGCGACGAGCACGCGAACGAGCGCACTTGGCCCGTGCGTGAGCGAGTGTGCGCAGGAGCCAACGCAGGCATGGGCCCGGTGACGGCGATGAGCATTGGATTGATTGGGCGCAAGGTCGGCATGACCTCCGTCTTCCAGGACGACGGCACGATGGTGCCGGTCAGCGTCGTGGCGGTGGAGCCCAACACGATCACCCGCCTGCGTACCACGCTGCGTGACGGCTACACGGCCGTGCAGCTCGGCATCGAGCCCAGCAAGCGCCTGTCCAAGCCCGAGAGCGGCCAGCTGGGCGACCTGCCCAAGGTCGCGACGATCCGCGAGTTCCGCGTGGACAGCGTGGACGACTACGAGGTCGGCCAGACGCTCGACGTCAGCCTGTTTGCCGCCGGTGACCTGGTCGACGTGACGGGCGTTTCGAAGGGTAAGGGCTTCGCCGGCCACATCAAGCGCCACCACTTCAAGCGCGGGCCCAAGACGCACGGCTCGGACCACCATCGGGAGCCCGGCTCGATCGGGCCGGGCACGACGCCCGGCAGGGTCTACAAGGGCATGCGCATGGCCGGCCACATGGGCGACCAGGGCGCAACTATCAAGAAGCTGCGCGTCGTGCGGACAGACCCGGAGCGGAACCTCGTCCTCGTCAAGGGGACGCTGCCCGGCTCGCGCAACGCCCTCATCCTGCTGAAGAAGGCCTGACGATGCCTGAGACCACCCTCTACGACCGGACCGGAACGGCCGTCGGCAGCGTCGATCTCGCCGACGAGCTGTTCGCCGCGCCCGTCAACGGGGCCGTCCTGCACCAGGCGGCGGTGGCCCAGCTCGCCGGGCGGCACCTGGGCACCCACGACACCAAGACGCGCGGGGAGGTTCGCGGCGGTGGCCGCAAGCCGTATCGCCAGAAAGGCACCGGGCGCGCTCGGCAGGGCTCCATCAGGGCCCCGCACTATGCGGGCGGTGGCGTGGTCTTCGGGCCTCATCCACGCTCGTACGAGCAGCGACTGCCGCGAAAGATGAAGCGCCTTGCGTTGCGCGGCGCGTTGACCGCGAAGCTGGCTGACGACGCGATCCGGGTCATCGACCGGTTCGGGCTCGAGGAGATCAAGACGCGCGATCTGCTCAGCATCCTGGCCGCCCTGCGTGCCGACGGGCGGGTTCTGGTCGTCGCCCCAGCTACGGACGAGAGGCTCATCCTGTCGGCCCGCAACCTGCCCGAGGTCGAGGTGATCCTCGCCGATTCACTCAACGTGGTGGATCTGTTGAACGCGGACGTGGTCCTCATCGAGCAGCCCGCCCTGGCGCGGATGTCGGAGGTGTACGCGTGACCGACCTGTCCGCGCACGAGGTCATCGTCCGGCCGGTGATCACCGAGAAGGCAATCGACCTGTCCAACCGGGAGCCCATCCACCGCTACACCTTCCAAGTGCATCCCGACGCCAACAAGATGCAGATCAAGGCGGCGGTGGAAGAGCTCTACAAGAAGGAGAACGTGACGGTCGTCGCCGTCAACGTCCTGACCACCCACCGCAAGGAGAAGCGCCGCGGAACGCGACGCGGCCGGATCTCCGGCTACACGACCCCCTGGCGCAAGGCCATCGTCACCCTGGCGTCCGGCCAGAAGATCGAGTTCTTCGAGGGAGTCTGACGATGCCACTGCGCAGCTACAAGCCGACCTCGCCGGGCCTCCGCGGCATGACGCGCTCGACCTTCGAGGAGATCACGACCCGCGAGGCGTACAAGCCGCTGCTCGAGCCCCAGAAGCGGCCGTCCGGCCGCAACAACGCGGGCCGTCTCACCGTGCGTCATCGCGGCGGTGGCGAGAAGCAGCACTACCGCCGGATCGACTTCAAGCGCGACAAGCACGGCGTGCCGGCGCGGCTTGCGACGATCGAGTACGACCCGAATCGGTCGGCGCGGATCGGCCTGCTCCACTATCGGGACGGCGACAAGCGCTACATGCTCCTGCCGCACGGTCTCAGGGTTGGCGACGTTGTCCTCGCCGGCCCGACGGCCGAGGCGCGCGTGGGCAACGCGCTACCGATCTCCAATATCCCCCTCGGCACCACCATCCACAACATCGAGCTCGTGCCCGGCCGGGGCGGCCAGATCGTCCGTTCGGCCGGCGCCGCCGCGCAGCTGCTGGCCAAGGAAGGCGAGTTCGCCCAGGTGCGCATGCCGTCGGGCGAGGTCCGCCGGCTGTCGGTGAAGTGCATGGCCACGGTTGGCCAGGTCAGCAACCTCGATCACGAAAACCAGAACCTGGGCAAGGCGGGCCGTGCTCGCCACCTGGGCCAGCGCCCGGAAGTCCGGGGCGTGGCGATGACCCCGCGCGACCACCCGCATGGTGGCGGCGAGGGCAAGTCGCCCACCGGGATGCCGCCGAAGACGCCGTGGGGCAAGCCGGCCATGGGCTATCGCACGCGGCGAGCCAAGACAACGGGGCGCCTCATCGTCCGCTCCCGGCATCGCAAGTAGGGGAGGTAAGGCATGTCCCGTTCCGTCAAGAAAGGCTGGTTCGTCGAAGAGCGGCTCAAAGGCCGCGTCGAAGACATGAACAAGCGCAACGAGAAGAAGGTCGTGAAGACCTGGTCTCGCGCGTCCGTCGTCTTCCCCGACTTCATCGGCCACACCATTGCCGTCTACAACGGCAAGAAGCACATCCCGGTCTACGTGTCCGAGAACATGGTCGGACATCGCCTCGGTGAGTTCGCGCCGACCCGCACCTTCCGCGGGCATGGCAAGCACACCGAGCGATCGACCTCGTTGAAGTAGGAGCAGGCGTTACCCGTGCGCGTATCCGCAACCGCCAAGTACATCCGCGGCTCGACCCGCAAGACGCACCTGATCACCCGTTCGATCATCGGCAAGCGGGTCGAGGAGGCCGCGGCAGCGCTGCGCTTCATGCCTCAGCACGCCGCACGCGACGTCGCCGCGGTGCTCAAGAGCGCGACCGCGAACGCAGAAAACAATCACAACCTGTCGGCGGAGGACCTGTTCGTCGCCGAGGCCCATGCCAATGAGGGCCCCACGATGAAGCGGTTCCAGCCGCGAGCACAGGGTCGGGCATTCCCGATCCACAAGCCGATGACGCACATCACCGTCATCGTCGAGGACCGGGAGGCCTAGCCATGGGACACAAGGTCCATCCGTACGGCTTCCGGCTGGGTGTCTCGCGCACCTGGACGGCCAAGTGGTACCGCGACAAGGAATACACCGAGCTGCTCCAGGAGGACATCGCCATCCGGACGCTCGTGGGACGCCGGCTCGCCAACGCGAGCGTGAGCATGGTCGAGATCGAACGGGGCATCAACCACGTCACGGTCACCATCCACACGGCCAAGCCGGGCATCGTCATCGGGAAGGGCGGCGCCAACGTCGAGGTCCTGCGGCAGCAGATCGGCGCGCTGTCGAAGAGCAAGGTGAAGCTGGAGATCAAGGAGATCCGCCAGCCTGAGCTCGACGCCTACCTCGTCGCAACGAACATTGCCCAGCAGCTGAGCCGCCGAATCGCCTTCAAGAAGGCGATGAAGCAGTCGATCCAGCGAACCATGAAGGCCGGCGCCAAGGGCGTGAAGATCGCCGTGGCTGGTCGCCTGGGCGGTTCCGAGATGGGCCGTCGCGAGTGGGACAAGGAAGGCCGCATCCCGCTCGGGACGCTGCGCGCCGACATCAGCTACGGCCAGGTCCACGCGCATACGACATACGGCCGGATCGGCGTCAAGGTCTGGATCTACCGCGGTGACGTGGCCCCCGAGCGCACGCCGCCCCAGCTCGCGGCCGTGGGCGCGGCTGCGGGAGGGGCGTGAGCCATGCTCATGCCTCGGCGTGTGAAGCACCGCAAGGTCATGCGCGGCCGCATGTCCGGCCTGGCCAAGGGCGGTCACAGCGTCGCCTTCGGCGACTACGGTCTCGCCACGCTCGAGCCGGCCTGGATCACCAGCCGGCAGATCGAGGCCGCGCGGCGGGCGATGACCCGCTCGGTCAAGCGTGGCGGCAAGATCTGGATCCGGATCTTCCCGGACAAGCCGGCGACCAAGAAGCCGGCCGAGACCCGGATGGGCTCGGGCAAAGGCGCGCCCGACCACTGGGTCGCGGTCGTCAAGCCGGGCAGGATCCTGTTCGAGATGGCCGGGATCGGCCACGACGAGGCCGTCGAAGCGATGCGCCTGGCCTCGCACAAGCTGCCGGTGTCGACCCGCGTGGTCGCCCGGGAAGGCGTCAGGGAGGCGGGCTCGGATGGACATTGACAAGGTCCGGGCCATGTCGGACGCGGAGCTCGAGGAGGCTCTCCGGGAGGCCAAGCAGGACCTCTGGGGGGCGCGATTCGCGCTGTCGACGAGGCAGCTGAAGGACTACAGCAGCATCCCAACGGCACGACGGACGATTGCGCGGATCCTCACGGTCCAGCTCGAGCGCCGCACCGAGCGGGCCCGAACGGCTTGACGGAGATCACGCGATGACAGGAGCACCCACCACCGTGAACGGCAAGCGGAAGACGAAAGTCGGCCGCGTCGTCAGCGACAAGATGGACAAGACGATCGTCGTGTCCGTCGAGCGCCTGGCACGCCACCGGCTGTACAAGCGGGTCATCCGCTTGACGACAAAGTTCAAGGCTCATGACGAGGCCAACGATGCCCACGTCGGCGACACCGTGCTCATCGAGGAGTCGCGGCCGCTCTCGGCAACAAAGCGCTGGCGGCTGATCGAGGTCGTGACGCGGGCGGGCGAGCAGGCCGGCGAGCAGATCCTGGCCGAGGAGGCCGCCACGGAAGAGGCGATCCATGGCGCGGCTCACCCTGGCCGCCATCAGGCCGGCGCGGAGGCCCGTCCGGAGGCGAGCGCGTCCGACGCCGAGGCCGATGCGGGCCCCGCGGATGGCGGCGCGCCCAACGCCGCGGCGGACGAATCAGAGCCCGTCCCGGCTGAGAGGCAGGGATGATCCAGCAGCAGACCCGCCTCAAGGTGGCCGACAACACGGGCGCCCGGACGATCCAGTGCATCCGGGTCATGGGCCGCTCCCAGAAGACCTCGGCGGGGGTCGGTGACGTCATCATCGCCAGCGTCAAGCAGGCCATTCCGAACGCCGCCGTCAAGAAGGGCGACGTGGTTCGGGCGGTCGTCGTGCGCACCGCCAAGGAGTACGGCCGGGTCGACGGCAGCTACATCCGCTTCGACGAGAACGCGGCCGTCCTGATCAACAACCAGGGCAACCCGCGCGGGACGCGGATCTTCGGCCCGGTTGCCCGCGAGCTGCGCGACCGCAACTACATGAAGATCGTGTCGCTCGCGCCGGAGGTGCTGTGATGCCTCGCGTGACCGCCCCCCGCGTGACCAAGGTGCCCGAGATCCGAACCGGCGACACCGTGGTAGTCCTGGCAGGCAAGGATGCCGGCAAGCGCGGCGTTGTGGAGCGCGTCCTGCGCGACCCCAAGGGACGCCTGATGGGCGCCCGCAAGGCGTGGCAGTCTAGCTCACCGCTGGCCGAGGCCACCGTGGTCGTCACGGGCCTGAACATCGCCAAGCGCCACCAGAAGGGCCGCCCGCCGCGGCCGGATCAGGCCACCACCGGTCGCGTGCCGGCGTCCCAGATGGGCGGCATCATCGACATCGCCCAGCCGATGGCCATCAGCAAGGTCATGCTGGTCTGCCCCGAGTGCTCGGAGCCGACGCGGATCGGCCACGTCCGGCTGTCGACCGGCGGCCGCGTGCGAGTCTGCCGCAACGGACATCAGCTCGAGGAGAAGAACGCGTGACCAGCCGGCTACAGCAGCGCTACGGCACCGAGATCGCGCCCGCCCTCGCCAAGCAGTTCTCCTATCGAAACACAATGGAAGTCCCGCGGGTGGCCAAGGTCGTCGTGAACATCGGCCTCGGCGAGGCCCTCCAGAACGCCAAGGCGATCGACGCCGCGGTGGGGGACCTGGCCCTGATCACGGGGCAGAGGCCGATCGTGACGCGCGCGCGCCGCTCGATCGCGCAGTTCCGCCTGCGCACCGGCAACCCGATCGGCGCGAAGGTGACCCTGCGCGGCGAGCGGATGTGGGACTTCCTCGATCGCCTCACCAGCCTGGCCTTGCCGCGCATCCGGGACTTCCGCGGAGTGCCTGCGAAGTCTTTCGACGGGCGCGGCAACTTCTCCCTGGGACTGCGCGAGCAGCTCGCGTTCCCTGAGATCGATTACGACAAGGTGGACCGTCTCCGCGGGCTGGAGATCAGCATCGTGACGACGGCGAAGACCGATGAGGAATCGAAGCGCCTGCTCGAGCTCATCGGCATGCCCTTCGCCTCGTAGGCGCGGGGAGGAGAGATCATGGCCAAGAAGTCACTCATCGCAAAAGCCAAGCGCCCGTCCAAGTTCAAGGTTCGGGCGTACCACCGCTGCACCGTTTGCGGACGTCCGCGCGGGTTCATGCGTCGGTTCGCGCTATGCCGGATCTGTTTCCGCGAGCGTGCGCTCGTCGGTGAGCTGCCGGGTGTCACGAAGTCGAGCTGGTAAGGGACACCAATGAACATCTCCGATCCCATCGCGGACATGCTCACAAGGGTTCGCAATGCCTCCCGCGCGCACCACACCGAGGTCATCGTGCCGGCGTCGCGCACGAAGCGCGAGATCGCCCGAATCCTGAAGGAAGAGGGCTTCATCGCCGAGGTCGGCGAAGAGCGCCAGGGCCCGACGATCGTCCTCCGGCTCACCCTCAAGTATGTCGACGGCAAGGCGCCGGTCATGTCGGGTCTCAAGCGGATCAGCAAGCCCGGCCTGCGCGTATATGCGCGCAAGACGGAGATCCCGAGGGTGCTGGGCGGCCTGGGCCTCGTCATCGTGAGCACGAGCCAGGGGATCATGACCGGCCAGCAGGCAAAGCGGGCGCAGCTCGGCGGGGAAGTCCTCGCCTACGTCTGGTAGAGCGCATGTCCCGAATCGGACGTCTGCCCATCGCGGTTCCCAGCGGCGTCGAGGTGACGATCGAGGGTCCGCGGATCGCCGTGTCCGGCCCCAGGGGCAAGCTCGAGCGCGCCTTGCCGGCCGAGATGCGCGTGGAGCGCCAGGACGGCACGATCGTCGTTTCGCGACCGAGCGATGCCAAGCACCATCGCGAGCTGCACGGCCTCACCCGGACCCTCGTGGCGAACATGGTCACCGGCGTCACGGCTGGCTATCGCAAGGGCCTCGAAATCACCGGCGTCGGCTATCGCGCGCAGAAAATCGGCGAGAAGCTCCAGCTCAGCCTTGGCTACAGCCACCCGGTCGAGATCGAGCCTCCCCCGGGCATCAGCTTCGAGCTCGAGAACCCCACCCGGCTGGCCGTTGTTGGGATCGACAAGGAGCTCGTCGGGCAGGTCGCAGCCGCCGTTCGAGCGAGCCGGAAACCCGAGCCGTACAAGGGCAAAGGTGTCCGCTACGCCGGCGAGCAGGTCCGCCGCAAGGCCGGCAAGGCCGGCAAGATCGGCGCCAAGAAGTAGTAACCACGCACAGGTGAGGACAGCACGAGCATGAGCCAGGTCGCCACTCGCGGCGCCGCCCGACAGAAGCGCCACGACCGCATCCGCCTCACGCTGGCGGGTACGGCTGCGCGACCGCGGCTGGCAGTCTTCCGTAGCCTGAATCACATCTACGCACAGGTCATCGACGACGCATCCGGGCGGACGCTCGCGGCGGCTTCCTCGACCGAGTCGGAGCTGCGTCGCACGGGCAAGAAGAAGACCGAGGAAGCGGCGGTAGTCGGCCGCCTGCTCGCCGAGCGCGCCAAGTCGGCTGGCGTTGCCAGCGTCGTTTTCGATCGAGCCGGGTTCCGGTACCACGGGCGGATCAAGTCGCTCGCCGATGCCGCCCGCGAAGCCGGCCTGCAGTTCTGATCGAAGGGAGCACCACGTGGCCAGGATCGACCCGAACAAGCTGACGCTCGAAGAGCGCGTCGTCCAGATCAACCGCGTCGCCAAGGTCGTCAAGGGCGGCCGACGCTTCTCGTTCAGCGCAGTGGTCGTCGTCGGCGACGGGGCCGGCCACGTGGGAGCGGGCCTTGGCAAGGCCGGCGAAGTGCCCGAAGCGATCCGCAAGGGCGTCGAGGACGCCAAGAAGAACCTGATCAAGATTCCGATGGTCGGGACGACGATCCCCCATGAGATCCGTCAGCAGTTCAGCGCCAGCAGGGTCATGCTCAAGCCCGCTTCGCAGGGCACCGGCGTGATTGCCGGCGGATCGGTGCGCGCCGTGGTCGAGGCGGCCGGGATCCGGGACATCCTGGCCAAGACGCACGGGTCGACGAACCCCGTCAACGTCGTCCGCGCGACGCTCGAGGGCCTGCGCCGCCTCCGCTCGGCTGAGGAGCGGTCCGCCGAGCGTGGCGTCACCCTGCGTTCGTTCATCGCCGGCCAGCCCGGCCCGGAGTCAAGCGATGGCCGGTAGGCTGCGGGTCACCCAGATCAAGAGCACGATCAGCCACGTCGCTCGGAACCGCGCGACCGTGCGGGCGCTCGGCCTTCACCACATCGGCGATACGGTCGAGGTGCCCGACAACGACGCCTCGAGGGGCATGGTCCGCCAGGTGCGTTTCCTCGTGACCGTGGAGGAGCTTCCCGCAGAGGGATCGGAGAAGCCATGAAATTGCACGACCTGCGACCTGCCCCCGGCTCGCGCACGGCCCGAACCCGCGTCGGCCGCGGGATCGCCGCCGGCAAGGGCAAGACGGCCGGGCGAGGGACGAAAGGCCAGAAGGCACGAGCAGGGAGCTCGATTCCACCCTGGTTCGAGGGCGGTCAGACCCCGCTCCATCAGCGGATCCCAAAGCTCCGCGGCTTTCGGAACCCGTTCAAGATCGAATACGAGATCGTCAACCTGGGACGCATCGGGGCCCTGGTCGAGCTCGGCACCCTCGAGCCCGGCGAGATGCCGGGCGCCAAGGCCCGAAGTGGAAAAGCCGCCCCAATCACCGTCAATCAGGAAATCCTGAAGGCGGTGGGCTTGGTCCGGACGCTGGACAAGCCTCTGAAGGTGCTCGGCCAGGGCGACATCAGCCAGGCGCTGTTCGTCGTCGCCGACGCGTTCAGCAAGAGCGCGGTGGCGAAGATCGAGGCCGCCGGCGGAAGCGTGTCGGTCATCGAGATGCCGGCTGCCCCCAGCCGTCCCAGGCGCAACGGCGGCCCGGCCGATGGCGCCGAACCCTCCAGGGCGACCGCGGCAGCGTCGCCGCCCGCGGCTGCGCACGAGCGAGCGGCGGCGTCGGAGCCCGTCGCGGCGCCTGAGCCCGAGGCCGCGCAGGAGGCAACTCCGCCGCCGGCTGGCGAGACACCGGTGGCGGCCCGCGAGGTCCACAAGGCGTCCCGTCGCGCGAGGCCTTCCGCTGCTTCTGACGGAGAGCCCTCCGCGCAAACGACCGATCAAAAACCTGCCCCGAAGCCGCGAGCGACGCGGGCACGCGGCGCGGGAGATGCCCGAGGCGCGAGAGGCGCCGCGAAGGCGGGGCCTTCGGCCGAGACCCCCACCGCCGAGGACGAAGGACCCGCCGGCTCTGCCGACGAATCCGAATCAAACGTGCAATCGACCGGCGACGAAGCCTGACCCGTGTTCGACGCGATCATCAATGCGTTTCGGGCGCCGGACATCCGGCGCCGGATCCTGTTCGTCGCCTTCGTCCTGATCATCTTCCGGTTGCTCTCGCACGTACCGGTCCCGGGCGTCGACCGGCAGGCGCTGCAAACCTTCTTTCAGGGCAGTGCCCTGTTCGGCCTGCTCGATCTCTTCTCGGGCGGCGGGCTGTCCAGCTTCTCGATCGTGGGGCTGGGCATGAATCCGTACATCAACGCGTCGATCATCATGCAGCTGATGACGAGCGTCATCCCGCGCCTCCAGGAGCTCAGCCGGGAGGGCGAGTACGGCCGGAACAAGATCAACCAGTACACGCGTTACCTGGCCGTGCCCATGGCGATGCTCCAGTCGTACGGATTCCTGGCGCTGTTGGCTTCGCAGGGCACGATCCTGACGACGCCCTTCGACATCTCGCGCTTTGAGACCCTGACCCAGATCATCACCCTCACCGCAGGGTCAGTCCTCCTCATGTGGCTGGGCGAGCTGATCACCGAAAAAGGCATCGGGAACGGCATCAGCTTCATCATCTTCGCCGGCATCGTGGGGCGGATTCCCAACGCGATCGGCAGTTTCCTGGGCAACCCGGACGTGGTTTCGCTCGTCATCTTCGGGGTGATCGGCGTGCTGGCGGTGTTCGTCATCATCTACATCCAGGAAGGCCAGCGGCGCATCCCCATCCAGTACGCGTCACGGGTCCGCGGCCGGCGCATGTACCAGGGCGGGTCGACGTTCCTGCCACTTCGGGTCAACCAGGCCGGCGTCATCCCCATCATCTTTGCGATCAGCATCCTGCTGTTCCCCCAGCAGGTGGCGAGCTACTTCCAGAACTCGCAGATCCCGCTCGTGGCCACGATCTCGACGGGGATCGTGAACTTCCTGAATGTCCACAGCGCGCCGTACCTGTTGCTGTACTTCCTGATGACGGTCGGTTTCACCTACTTCTACACGGCGTTCGTTTTCAAGCCCGACGAGACGGCCGAGCAGCTGCGCAAGAACGGCGGGTTCATCCCGGGCATTCGGCCGGGCCGGCCCACCCAGGAGTACCTGAGCAAGATCGCATTCCGCATCACCGTCGCGGGCGCCTTGTTCCTGGGGGTGGTTGCCGTTTCGCCGCAGGTCGTCGCGGCGATCTTCCCCACACTTGGCGGGATCGGGTTGGGCGGTACGGGCCTGTTGATCGTGGTGAGCGTGGTGGTCGAGACCATGAAACAGATCGAGGCCCAGTTGATGATGAGGAATTACGAGGGATTTATCCGTTGATGGTGTGGCCGGCTGAATGCGCGTGATCGTTCTGCTCGGCGCGCCCGGCGCTGGAAAAGGAACGCAGGCGGCCGTGCTGGCTCCTCGCCTGAACCTTCTTCACCTGGCGACCGGCGACATGTTCCGAGCCGCTGCCGCCGCGGGCACGAGGATCGGCCTTGAAGCCAAGGCATACATGGACCGCGGCGAGCTCGTCCCCGATCACATCACCGTTCGCATGCTGCTCGACCGGCTGACCGCCTCGGATGCGACGCATGGCGTGATCCTCGACGGCTTCCCGCGCACCCCTGCCCAGGCGCGAGCACTCGACGTGGCGCTTGACGAACGAAGGTCGGGTGTCGAGGAGGCCATCCTGATCGACGTCCCGGCCGAAGAACTCGTGCGGCGCCTGTCGGGGCGCCGGCTTTGCCGCGCCGCAGGACATATCTACAACGAGGTCACAAACCCGCCTCACGTCCCCGGTGAATGCGACATCGACGGCTCCGAGCTTTACCAGCGTGCGGACGACCAACTCGAGACGGTCAAGGCGCGCCTGGACCAGCAGATCCCCGAGCTGCTCGACGTCTGCGCGCACTACGAGGCCCAGGGCAAGCTTCGGACGGTCGACGGAATGCGCCCAATCGAGGAGGTCACCGAGGAGCTCGTGGCCGCGCTGTCACAGCCCAGCGAAAGCCGTGCCTGACGTGGTCACACGCAAGTCGCGCCAGGAGATCGACAAGATGCGCCGCGCCGGCAGGCTCGTCGCCGAGGTGCTGGCGCTCGTCGAATCCGAGCTGCGCCCGGGCATCACGACGGGCGAGCTCGACCGGCTGGCAGAGCGACACCTGCGCGCCGCGGGTGCCACACCCTCGTTCAAGGGCTATCTCGGCGGGGGCCATTATGGCCGCGGGCCGGGCGCCTTCCCGGCAAGCCTGTGCATCTCGATCGACGATCAGGTCGTGCATGGCATCCCCAGCGAACGCGACATCCAGGAGGGACAGCTCGTCTCGGTTGACGCCGGGGCGATCGTCGACGGGTGGCACGGCGACGCTGCGCGGACATTCGTGGTCGGCCCAGTCTCCGCAGAAGCTCGCGAGCTCGTTGACACCACCAGGCTGGCGTTGATGGCCGGAATTGCGGCGGCCCAGCCCGGGAGCCGGATCGGCGACATCGGCGCGGCCATCGAGGACATCGCCATGGAGAAGGGCTACGGCATCGTCCGCCAGTTCGTCGGCCACGGCATCGGAACGTCGATGCACGAGGAACCGCAGGTCCCGAATTTCCGGTCGGGCAACGGAGGTCGTCGGATCGAGGCCGGCATGTGCCTGGCGATCGAGCCAATGTTCACCCTGGGCGGCGACGCCGTGGGTGTCGAGGCCGACGGCTGGACGGTCGTGACGCGCGACGGCTCGCTCGCCGCACACTTCGAGCACACCATCGCGATCACGGAAGGCGGGCCGGAAATCCTCACCAGCGTGGGCAGTCCGCTGGTTGCCGGATCGCGCTCAATTTGATACTCTGCGCGTTCGTGTGCCGGTCACGGACCGGCATTCGGCACGAGAAAGGGAACGACTAACCGCCTGTGGCCAAGAAGGACGCGATCGAAGTGGAGGGAACGGTCATCGAGCCGCTTCCCAACACAATGTTCGCGGTCGAACTCGAGAACGGCCACCGGGTGCTCGCCCACATCAGCGGCAAGCTTCGGATGAATTTCATTCGGATCCTGCCGGGTGATCGCGTGCGGGTGGAGCTGTCGCCCTACGACCTCACTCGGGGCCGGATCACCTACCGGCTCAAATAGCGCGTGAACAACGCATGAACCTCGCGAGGAAACGTTGAAAGTCAGAGCGTCCGTCAAGGCCCGCTGCGACAACTGCAAAGTCATCCGCCGGCATGGAACGGTCATGGTCATCTGCCCAAATCCCAAGCACAAGCAGCGGCAGGGCTGATCAATGGCGCGCATCGCCGGCGTCGACGTCCCGCGCGAAAAACGCGTCGAGGTGGCGCTTACCTACATATACGGCATCGGACTTCCGACGGCTCAGAAGATCCTCGCCCAGAGCAACATCAACCCCGACACACGCGTGCGCGATCTGACCGAGGAGCAGGTCAACCGGCTGCGCGAGCTGATCGACCGACGATACAAGGTGGAAGGCGACCTGCGCCGCGAGGTGGCCCTCAACATCAAGCGCCTGATCGAGATCGGCTCGTACCGCGGCGTGCGCCACCGGCGCAATCTCCCGGTTCGCGGCCAGCGCACGAAAACGAACGGGCGACAGCGTCGCGGACCAAAGCGGACGGTTGGCGTCCGGCGCAAGAAGTAACGAGGAAACAAGCCAGGTATGGCCGAACGCAAGAAGGCGACCAAACAGCGCCGCCGTGAGAAGAAGAACGTCCCATCCGGACACGTCCACATCCAGGCGACGTTCAACAACACGATCATCACGATCACGGACCCGACCGGCGCGGTCATCAGCTGGGGCTCGGCCGGCACCGCCGGATTCAAGGGCTCCCGCAAGAGCACGCCCTATGCCGCGGCCCTGTCGGCCGACGGTGCGGCGCGCCGGGCGATGGAGCACGGCATGCGCCAGGTCGAGGTGTACGTGAAGGGTCCCGGCGCGGGTCGCGAGCAGGCGATCCGGTCACTCCAGGCGGCGGGTATGGAGGTCACAGCGATCACGGACGTCACGCCCATTCCGCACAACGGCTGCCGCGCGCCCAAACGGCGCCGGGTCTAGGCGCGTCGTCATGGCACGTTACACGGGCTCTGTCTGTCGCCTCTGCCGCCGAGAAGGCGCCAAGCTGTTCCTCAAGGGCAGCCGCTGTTACACCAAGAAATGCGCGTTCGAGCGGCGTCCCACACCGCCCGGCCAGCATGGTGTCCGCCGTCGCAAGGTCGGCGAGTTCGGGCTGCAGCTGCGCGAAAAGCAGAAGGTACGGCGGGTCTACGCCGTCCTGGAGCGGCAGTTCAAGAACTACTTCGACACCGCCGAATCGCGGCCCGGCGTGACCGGTGAGAACCTCCTTCGTCTGCTGGAGCTGCGGCTCGACAACGTCGTGTACCGGATGGGCTTTACTACATCCCGGGCACAGGCCCGCCAGCTCGTCGGTCATGGTCACTTCGCGGTCAACGGCCGGCCGACCGGCATTCCGTCCTTCCAGCTCAAGCCCGGCGATCGGATCGAGGTCCGCGAGAGCCGACGCGCTCGCGAGCCGTTCAAGCTGGCGCGCGAGACGCTCCGCTCGCAGCAGACGCCCGATTGGCTAACCGTGGACCCCGCCGCCCTGTCCGGCACCGTTTCCGCCGATCCCCGCCGTGACCAGATGCCGCTCGATCTCAACGAGCAGCTCGTGGTCGAGTACTACTCGAGGTAAGCCCTACACCATGATCGAACTCGAGGCACCCCATATCGAGCCCGTCGAGGAGCTCGGCGCGTACGCGAAGTACGAGGCCGGACCCCTCGAGGCGGGCTATGGCGTCACGCTCGGCAACGCGCTCCGGCGCGTCCTGCTATCTTCGCTCGAAGGCGCCGCGGTCACGTCCGTGCAGGTCCGGGACGTGTACCAGGAGTTCTCCACGATCCCGGGCGTCAAGGAAGACGTCACGCAGATCGTCCTGAATGTCAAGAAGCTGCGACTGAAGAGCTTCGCCAACCACCCGGTTTCGCTGCGCCTGATCAAAAGCGGCGCCGGCGCGGTGACGGCCGGCGACATCACCGAATCAGCGGACGTCGAGATCGTCAACCCCGAGCTGGTCCTGATGACCATCGACAAGGACGACGTGACGATCGAGATGGACCTGACGGTCGAGCGCGGAGTGGGCTACCTGGGCGCCGAGCGCACGGAAGCGCTGCCCATCGGCGTCATCGCCGTGGACGCGATCTTCACACCCGTCCGCAAGGTGAACTACTGGATCGACAGCGTCCGTGTTGGCCAGATGACCAACTACGACAAGCTCACGATCGAGATCGAGACGGACGGCACGATCAGCCCAGAGGAGGCTCTTTCGCGGGCTGCTGAGCGCCTCGTCCGGGAGTTCCAGAACTTCGTCAGCATCGGCATGCCGATCGGGCCGGGCGAGCGCGCCGGAGCCGGCGTGCCGCAGCTGCCGCCCAACATGCTGGACATGCCCATCGAAGAGCTCGACCTGCCAATGCGGGCTTACAACTCGCTCAAGCGCAACAACATCGTGAAGGTCGGCCAGCTGCTGCAGCTCTCCGACGATGACCTCCTGCGAATGCGCAACTTTGGCAAGAAGTCGCTCGACGAGATGAAGGAGCGCCTGCGCATGCGCGGCTTCATCGTGCCCGAGACCGACGCGGACGAGCTCGACGAGCTGGGCGTCGAGGACGACGGCCTCGAAGGTGGGGACGAGGAGGCCTGAGCGTGGCCCATCGGATCGACGGCCGGAAGCTCGGGCGCAAGCACGGCGCCAGGATGGCGCTGTTCAAGAACCTGACCGTGTCCGTCCTTCGATACGAGAAGGTGCGCACGACGGAGGCCAAGGCGAAGGAGGTCCGCGGGCAGGTCGAGAGGGTCATCACGCTCGCCAAGCGCGGCGACCTCACCGCTCGCCGGACGGTGCTGTCGGAGTTTCCGAACGAGCCGCTCGTGATCAACAAGCTGTTCGACGAGATCGCGCCAAAGTACGCCGACAGGACATCGGGTTTCACCCGTATCGTGCGGATCGGACAGCGGCCCGGTGACGCGGCGGAAATCGTCCAGCTCGAACTGGTCTGAGAACGCAGGCACCCGAGAGGGTGCCCTCGGGCGCGGACACCGCTTCCGCGCACGGGTTGAATACGATGGCACGGACTTCGCCGGGTACCAGGCGCAACGGGGAGCTCGGACGGTCCAGGGAGCGCTCGAGGACGCGCTCGCCCAGTTGAATGGGGGAGCACGGCTCCGAGTCGACGCTGCGGGCCGGACCGACGCCGGGGTGCACGCCGCGGACCAGGTGATCGCGTTCACCTATCCCGGCCGCCTCTCGGCGCAGGATCTGGGTCGAGCGATCGACGCTCTTCTGCCGGCGGACGTCTCGGTTCGAGACGTCAGACGCGTGGCCCAAGGCTTCCATCCTCGCCGCGCGGCGCGGTTTCGGGAATACCGCTACACCGTCTGGAACGGGCCGCGTAGTCCGCTTCGCGAGCGCCTGGCACTCGGGGTGCGGTCCCCGCTCAACACCGGCGCGATGGCGCGGGCCGGGTCGGTCCTCGAGGGCCGGCACGACTTCTCCGCCTTCGGGGCAGCGATCGGCGCATCGCCGATCCGGACCGTTCATCGGGTCCGGGTCCGGCGCAAGGGATCGGAGGTGACGATCGACGTCGTCGCCGACGCGTTCCTGCGGGGGATGGTTCGCCGGATGGTGGCCGCGCTCCTGGAAGTGGGCCGCGGGAATATTGATGCAGATGCCGTCGGCCAGGCGCTCGTCGGCCGAAAGGCAGCATTCGACGGGGCCGCGGCACCGGCGAAGGGCCTGAGCCTTCGACGGGTCACCCTTGGACGACGCGAGAAAATCGGGCCAGACGAAGTGCAACCAGACGAAGTGCAAGAGGAACTGGACGGAGAGCACGAAGAGCGATGAACTCGAAGACCTTCACGCTCCGCGAGAGCGACATCGACCGCCGCTGGTACGTCGTGGACGCGACGGATCAGACGCTGGGTCGCCTTGCCTCGCGCATCGCGCGCGTCCTGGAGGGCAAGAACAAGCCCGAATACACGCCCAACCTCGACTCCGGCGATCACGTCATCGTCCTGAACGCGGCCCGCGTGGCTGTCACCCGCGACAAGCGCGAAACGAAGCTGTATATCCGCCACAGCGGCTATCCGCGCGGGTTGAAGGAAGAAACCCTTGGGCACCTGTTGGAGCGGCGTCCGGAGGAGGCCATCCGAAGAGCCGTGAAGGGGATGCTGCCGCGCAATCGCCTGGGCGTTCAGCAGCTTCGCAAGCTCAAGATCTACCCCGGGTCAGACCATCCGCACCAAGCCCAGCAGCCCGAGCCGCTGGCCTGACGAGGAGCACCATGACGACGCCTGCTTTCTTCACCGGGACCGGTCGCCGCAAGACGGCAATCGCGCGCGTTCGGCTGCTGCCGGGCGAGGGCGAGATCGTGATCAACGGCCGGACGCTCGAGGAGCATTTCGGCAACGCCGTGAACGAGGCGGACGTCCGGATGCCGTTCCGGGTCACGGGCACCGAGGGCCGCTTCAACGCGATGGTCAAGGTCGAAGGCGGCGGGGTAACCGGTCAGGCCGGTGCGATTCGTCACGGCATCGCCCGCGCCCTGCTCCAGCTCGATCCGGATGGCCATCGCCTGCCCCTCCGACAAGCCGGGCTCCTGACGCGCGATCCACGCATGAAGGAACGCAAGAAGTACGGCCTCAAGCGAGCTCGCAAGGCACCGCAGTACACCAAACGCTGAGGGCCCGACCGCCGGAGAGGAAGCGCGTCCGATTGAGCGACGAGGTCTTCGAGCGTTATCGGGAAGCCCTCCGACGGGGCCACGTTGCAGCGCTCCGCGGCCGGCTCGACCTCGCGATCGACGCCTACGCCGAAGCAGCCACGCTGGCGCCGGAGCGGCCCGTCCCGCACGTCAGCCTCGGCGACGTCCTCGTCCGGCTGGGTCGATTGGACGACGGATTGGCGGCCTACGACCGTGCGCTCGAGCGCTCGCCCCGGGACGAGACCGCGCTCAACGGTCGCGCCGCGGCGCTCGTTGCCGGAGGGCGGCGCGCCGAGGCCGCGAGGACGCTCGATCTCCTCTCGCAGGTCCAGGACGGGGCACGCCGCCTCGCCGACGCGGCAGACTCCGCGCGAAGCGCCCTCGAACAGGCCGAGTCACGCGATCGGCGCCGCCACCTGACGGACCTGGTCGCGCGTCTCCGGGAGGTTGGCGGGCCGGGAGCTGAGGCCGCCCTGGCCCGTGCATCCGAGGTGCTCGAAGCGCGCAAACCCGCCGGCGCCGGCCCGGCCGGGACGCCCGGCAAAGCCGAAGACGCGGAAGGCTCCGGGCGAGACGGACAGGCCGGGAAGGAAGTTCAGCCGCCCAGCCCGCCCGGATCGATCCTTGTGACCGAGGCCCTCGCGTCGCTCGATGCCGGGGACCCCGGGGCTGCCCTGGCCGGGCTGCTCAGTGCGGCGCGTGCATTGGCGGCCGCGAGGCAGAGCGACGCCGCGCTCGATGCCTGCTACCTGGCGCTCTCCTTCGCTCCCGACGATCCGGACGTCCACCTCGCCCTCATCGACCTGTACCTCGCGCGTGGCTGGCGCGGCCAGGCGGCCGACAAGCTCGTCCTCCTCCGTCGGCTGGTCGAGCTGACCGACGATGCGGCCGCGAAAGAGCGCGTGGCGGCGGTGGCCATCTTCTTCCCGGAGGACATGCGGCTGGCAGCCTCGCCCAGCGCCTGACCCTCCGAAGCCGCTCCCGGCGAGAGCGGCGTCGTTTCGGCCCCGTGCGAGGGTCGACCGAGGCGAGATGAAGCGGCCTCCTCGGCTACACTTTCGAGACGATGGCGCAGCTACTGCAGTCGATCCTGGATCAGGTTCGACCGACCACGCTGATCGACATCGGGATCACCGCACTCCTCATCTACTGGCTGTTCAGCCTGATCCGCGGGACTCGCGCCGTACGACTGGTGATCGGCGTCAGCGTCCTGTTCCTCGTCTATGCGGCAGCCCAGGCGCTGGGCCTGCGTCTGCTGTCCCAGATTCTCCAGACCGGAGCGGTCGTCGGCGTCTTTGCCCTCGTGGTCGTATTCCAGCCGGAGCTGCGCCGGGCGCTCGAGCGGATCGGCCGTGTCGGCTCGCTGGCCTGGCTGCTGTCGCCCGCCGCCCAGCGGGAGGCCGAGCACGTCGCCGCCGAGGTCGCGCGAGCCGCGGCCCTGCTCTCGGCGGAGGGCCACGGGGCACTGATCGTGCTCGAGCGTGAGACGGGCCTCGAGGAGATCGCGGAGACGGGCGTAATGATCCACGGCGATCTCTCGGCCGATCTGCTGGTGACGATCTTCATGCCCCGCAGCGCGCTCCACGACGGAGCCGTTCTGATTCGGGGCTCGACGATCCTGGCGGCCGGCGCGCTGCTGCCGCTCGCGGAGACCACGGTCCACACCGAACGCTTCGGGACGCGCCACCGGGCAGCCCTCGGAATCACGGAGCAGACCGATGCGGTGGTGGTGGTGATATCCGAGGAAAACCGCCAGGTCAGCCTGGTCGAGCGCGCGCGGATCGTGCGGAACCTGAACGAGGTCCAGCTCGGGCGAGCGCTGATCGCCCTCCTCAATCCGGCGGGCGGCAGGCGCACTCCGTTCGGTCGCGGTCCCGACCGGCCGGAGGGGCCAACCGGCGGTCGAGCGCCGCGACTGTCGAACCTGGGCGGGATGGTCGCGCGCAGGCGAGCGCGGGCGGATCGTTCGCGGACCGAGGACGACTCGGCGGCCCCGGCAGCATCGGTGAGAACCACGCATTGACCCGGGTCCTGGCATTCATCTTCCACAACTGGCCTCTGAAGCTCGCGGCCGTCGCCTTGGCGACGGTCCTGTATGTTGCCCTCGCACTGAGCCAGAACGCGAGGGAGTGGCCCGGGCCGCTCACCATCGACGTCGTCAACCAGCCCGCATCGGCGGTCCTGCAAGGGGCGCTGCCGCCGGTCACCAACGTGCGCTACTTCGCGCCGCCCGACATCCGCGTCAGCAGCGCCAGCTTCCTGGCCCGGATCGATCTGGCGGGCGCAACTCCGGACGCCAGCGGGCTGGCGACCGTGGCCGTCAACGTCACCTCGCCGGACGACCAGATCCGGGTGATCGACTGGTCGCCGCGGCAGGTCGGGGTGCGCCTCGATCCACTACGGACCAAGACTGTGCCGGTCGTGGTCGACCGTGGCAGCGTGCCGGCCGGGCTTCAGGTCCGGGACCCCGTCGTCGATACCAGCGAAGTGACGGTCTCGGGCTCGCAGTCCGTCGTCAGCCAGGTGACGCAGGCTGTCGCGCGGGTCCGCATCGATGCGTCCGGCGTCTCCGTCGACCAGTCGGTCGACCTCATCGCCGTCGACGCGAGTGGGGAAGCGGTGGCTCCTGTCCGGATCGAGCCTTCCAGCGTCCGCGTGAAGATCCTCGTTGGCAGCCAGCTGGGTTCGAAGGCGTTGCCGGTGAACGCGGTCGTGACCGGAACGCCTGCCAGCGGCTTCGAGGTGGCGACGATCACCGTCAAGCCCGTCGTGGTATCGATCGAAGGTGAGGCGGGTGTCCTGTCGAGCCTCCTCAAGGTGGACACGGGGCCAGTGTCGGTCTCCGGCGCCGCCGCCGACGTCAACCAGACGGTGCCCCTGAGCCTTGCGACCGGTCTGTCGGCACTCGGCTCGTCTGACGTCCAGGTGACGGTCCACCTCCGCGCCATCACCGGAACGCGCTCATTCACCGCGGGCATGGTGCTGTCCGGTGCGCGTGATGACCGGACCTACGCGCTGTCGACCGACCAGGTCCTCGTGACGCTGGGCGGCACGATGAGCGACCTGGCGGGCCTCCAGGGCAGCGGGTTCATCCTGACGGTCGACGTCGACGGCCTCGGCCCCGGAACACACGAGGTCGTGCCCAGGGTCACCCTCCCGGCCGGGGTAAATCTGGTCGCACTCAGTCCCCCGCGCATCACGGTGGACGTGGGCACGGCGCCGAGTCCCAGTCCCTCTCCGAGCGGGCCATAGCGGTGCCGCGCCTGTTCGGTACGGACGGAATCCGTGGCGTCGCCAACGTCGAGCTCCGGCCGACAACTGCGTTCAGCCTCGGGCGCGCAACCGCGAAGCGCCTCGTCGGGCCGGGCGGGGCCATCGTGGTTGGCCAGGACACCCGTCGTTCGGGCGACATGTTCGTGGCGGCCATCACGGCTGGAGCCACGAGCCTCGGCGTCGACGTGCATCGCGCCGGGATCGTGCCGACCCCGGCGCTTGCCTACCTGGCCGGCTCCGGCGAGTTCGCGGCCGGGATCATGGTCTCCGCATCCCACAACCCGGCCGAGGACAACGGCCTGAAGGTGCTCGACGAGCGGGGCCTGAAGCTCGACGACGCGGTCGAAGACGAGCTGGAGCAGCTCATCTGGCGCGCCGAGGAACTGGGCGGGGTCGGTAACGAGGAGCTCGGCCGGTCATTCGACGCGGGGCACCTGCTGGACGCATACCGGCGCCACCGATTGGGGCTTGCGCGCGGCATCGAGTCCTCGGGAACGCGCGTCATTCTCGACTGCGCGAACGGCTCGGGCGGTATCGTCGGCCCGGAGATCCTGTCGGCGACGGGCGCGTCGGTGGAGGTGATCCACAACGAGCCCGACGGAGTCAATATCAACGTCGCATCCGGAGCCACGCACCCGGGGGCGCTCGCCGAGGCAGTCGCCGCGCGTGCTGCCGACGTCGGATTTGCACTCGACGGAGACGCCGACCGGCTCATCGCCGCCGATTCGACCGGTGCCGTCGTCGATGGCGACCAGGTCCTGGGCATCCTGGCGCTCGACAGGCTGGCGCGCGGCGTGCTGCCAAAAGGCGGCCTGGTCGTATCCGTGCTGTCGAACGGCGGCCTCCAGGCGGCCGTCGAGGCGGCCGGTGGACAGGTCGTCCGGACGCCGGTGGGCGACAAGTACATCCTCGATGGCATGCTGGTGAGCGGAGCCGGTCTGGGCGGGGAGAAGAGCGGGCACGTCATCGTGCTGGAGCACACCACGTCGGGCGACGGGATCGTCACCGCTCTCGAGGTCTTGCGCGTGATGGCACGGCGCGGCGCCACCCTGGCCGAGCTCGCGGCGGCGATCCCGCTGCTGCCCCAGCAAGAGCGGGCGGTTCCTGCCCGCCACAAGGACCAGTGGGAGGGCGATCGCGAGCTTCAGCGAGCGATCCGCCAGGCCGAGGCACGTCTCGGGCGGAGCGGCCGCGTCCTGGTCCGACCGTCCGGCACGGAGCCCGCCCTGCGGGTCATGGTGGAGGGCGAAGACGCGGCGCTCGTCGAGGAGCTCGCGGATGCTTTGGCCGACCTCGCAGGGCAGCGTCTAAACTAGCCGGGACCCGGCGCTCCAGACGTCGGCGCCGTGGAGAACGCCACCTGCATGTGCGGCATCGTCGGCTACACGGGACCGCGCGAGGCCGGCCCGATCCTGATCGAGGGCCTCAAACGCCTCGAATATCGCGGCTACGACTCGGCCGGGATCGCGCTCGTGGACGATCAGGGTGACCTGTTCGTCGAGAAGCGCGCAGGCAAGCTGGCCAACCTGGAGACGGCGATCGCCGATCGGACTCCCCATGCGGCAATCGGGCTCGCCCACACCCGTTGGGCGACCCACGGGCGGCCGAACGACCTCAATGCCCACCCCCACGTCGACTGCACCGGGGACGTCACGGTCATTCACAACGGCATCATCGAGAACTTCCGGGAGCTGCGCGATGGGCTCGAGGCACGTGGCCACGAGCTGACCTCCGAGACCGACACGGAAGCCATCGCCCACCTGATTGAGGAGGCCTATTCGGGCGACATTGCGGACGCGACCCGAGACGCCCTCAGAAAGGTCGACGGCGCCTACGCCCTCGCGGTCATGCACCGCGCCGAACGCGATCGACTGGTCGGCGCCCGGATGAACGTGCCCCTCGTGGTCGGCGTCGCGGACGGCGAGACCTTCCTCGCCAGCGATGTAGCGGCAATCCTCGCCCACACCGACCAGGTCATCTTCCTTGAGGAGGGCGACGTCGCCGACCTGCGTCCCTCGGGGGTGGTCATCACCGACGTGACGGGCGCGCCGCGCCATCGAGCCGTCACGACGATCACGTGGTCCCCGGAGCTGGCCGAGAAGGGCGGCCATGCCCACTTCATGATCAAGGAGATCCAGGAACAGCCCGAGGCCCTTCGGCAGTCGATCGCCGGGCGGGTCAGCCGCGACGACCGGATCCGGGTCGAGGAGCTGGACGGCATGTCGGATGCCATCCGCGCCGCGACGAGGATCGAGCTGGTTGCCTGCGGCACGGCGTACTACGCCTCCCTCGTCGGGGCGGCCGCGTTCCAGGACTGGACCGGCCTGCCGGCGCGGGCAACCGTCGGCTCGGAGTTCCGCTACAGCCCTCCGCCACTTGACGCGAACACGCTCGTCATCGCCGTCACCCAGTCGGGCGAAACTGCGGACACGATCGCCCCCACCCGGCTTGCGCGCGAGCGTGGCTGTCCGGTGGTGGCCGTGACCAACACGGTGGGTTCGGCCATCACGCGTGAGGCTGACGCCGTGCTGTTCCTGCAGGCCGGTCCGGAGATCGCCGTCGCGGCTTCCAAGACGTTCGTGACGCAGGTCACCACCCTGATCGTGCTTGCCGCGGCGATCGCCAAGCTGCGCGGCATGATGGGCCTGGAGCAGGAAGCCGAGATTGCAGCGGCGCTTCGAGGACTGCCGGACGCCGCCCAGCGCGCGATCGACGCAGCCGGGGGTTCACCCGAGCTGGCACGGCGCTACGTCAACTCGCGCGGCTTCATGTTCGTCGGGCGTGGCTACGGCTACCCTGCCGCCCTTGAGGGTGCGCTCAAGCTCAAGGAGATCAGCTACATCCACGCGGAGGGCTATCCCGCCGGGGAATTGAAGCACGGCCCGATCTCCTTGCTCGATGCGGAATGCCCCCTCGTGGCCGTGGCCACGCGATCGTCGGTGTATGACAAGGTCATCAGCAATGTCATGGAGGGGCGAGCCCGTGACGCGAGGGTGATCGCCGTTGCGACCGAGGGCGACGAGCAGATCGAGCGCTTCGCGGACGAGGTGTGCTGGGTGCCCGACACGCACGAAGCACTCACCCCGGTACTCGCGGTCATCCCACTGCAGCTGCTCGCGTATCACACCGCGGTCGCCCGTGGTACCGACGTCGACCAGCCGCGCAACCTGGCCAAATCGGTGACGGTCGAGTAGGCAATGGGCACGAGCGAACAGCTCGAAGGAGGTCTCTCGGGAGGGGCAGCCCGGCTCACCGCGAGCGCAGGCGAAACCCCGGCGGGCCGCCTGTCCGGCGACACGACGGAGCTGGGCATCGACATCATCAGCGTCGGGCGCATCCGCAGGACCCTGGCCCGTTTCGGCGGCCGCTTCGTGCGTCGCGTGCTGACGCCTTCCGAGCAGCGCTACGTGCGCGATCGCGCTGAAACGCTGGCAGGCCGCTGGGCGGCGAAGGAAGCGGTGTCCAAGGTCCTCGGCCTCGGCGTCCGCGGAATCGGCTGGCGGGACATCGAGATCGAGCGGTTGCCTACGGGCCAGCCGGCGGTCCGCCTGCGCGGCCGAGCGGCGGCCCGCGCCGAGCAGCTCGGAATGGCGCGCATTGCCGTGTCGATCAGCCATGAGGCCGACTATGCGGTGGCCATCGCCTTCGGCGTCCGGACGGCGGGCGGGCGCTACCTCTTCCCGCCGGACATCGAGGACCGGCTCGACGATCGTGAGCGGCGGATCCTCGCCCGGATCGAGCGCCTGCGTGCTCTCGGGGCCGAAGACGACGGTACGGGGGCATCCCGTGCCTGACCGGGGGCCCGTTGGGTTCGGTCGACGGTCTGACGCGGAGGGTGCGCCGGCAGGTGTGCCCGTCGTGGAAGGAGCCGTCCTGCTCGGAGATGCCGCTGCCGCCGACCTCCTGCCGAAGCGTCCGGAGCGCGGTCACAAGGGCAGCTTCGGCAAACTGCTGGTCCTGGCCGGCTCGCTCGACTACGCCGGGGCCGCCCTGCTCGTGTGCCGGGCGGCCGGGCGGAGCGGCGTCGGCCTGGTAACCCTCGCGATCCCCGAATCGCTTCAGCCCTTGTTCGCCGCCAAGGTCCTCGAGGCGACCACGATGGCCCTGCCCGAGGACGACGTGGAAGAAGTGGAGCCCGAGGAGGCGCTGGCGCGGATCCTCGACCACGACCACGACGCGTTGGTGGTGGGGCCGGGCCTTCGACCGGGCCTCGCGACACGCGAGCTGATCGCCGCGCTGCTTGCGGTCCCCGAGGAGCCGACACCTCCTCCGGCCGTTCTCGACGCGGAGGCTCTTCGGTCGCTTGCGTCGACCGACCGCTGGTGGGCCGCCACGCGCCGGCACGCGGTCCTGACGCCGCATGCCGGAGAGTTCGGACGCCTGCGCGCCGGCAGCGGTCATGATCCCGAAGCCGACGGCGACCTGGTCGCGGATGACGCCGCGCGCGCCCGGGTGACCCGCGCCGCGGCCGAGGAGTGGGGCCAGGTGGTCGTCCTCAAGGGCGCGCGGACCGTCATTGCGGCCCCCGATGGATCAGTGGCCGTCGCTCCGTTCGAGAACCCGGCCATGGCCAGCGGAGGGACCGGCGACGTCCTGGCAGGCGCGATCGGAGCGTTGCTCGCCCAGGGTCTGGAACCCTTCGCGGCTGCCCGCCTGGGGGTGTATCTCCATGGCCTCGCCGGTGAGGCTGTCCGCGAGCGCATCGGAGACGCCGGCCTGCTCGCGTCCGACCTGCCCGACCAGATCGCCTTCGCGCGAAAGCGCCTGGCTGCCCTCGCGCCCCGATCGCGCAAGCCCGTCGGTTTCGGCATGCACGAAATTCCCGCGCCGGCGGGGAGTCCGGCTGCGGCAGAGGCATCGCGGCCGCCCACGGTCGGGCGCCGCTCCTGAGCTCGGGGGCTCCCTTCCCCGCGCGGACCCCGATCGAGGTGGCGCTCCGAGACGCGGGGCTGCCGCCGTTGCCGCGGACCGCGTGGCTGGCCATCGACCTGGACCGACTCGCGGCGAACCTGGCGGCCGTCCGATCCATGCTGCCGCCCGGTGTCCGGCTGGAGCCCGTCGTCAAGGCCGATGCGTACGGACACGGGGCCGTCGG
>Ga0137377_10000380_pt1 | contig 26275 bp, 23 predicted proteins | sample SagtaG_22_FD_104815 | JGI IMG/M metagenome (GOLD analysis project Ga0137377, IMG submission 104815) | Vadose zone soil microbial communities from Sagehorn Ranch, Mendocino, California, USA - Sage2_L_40_16 metaG | ecosystem: Environmental > Terrestrial > Soil > Vadose zone | place: USA... | reverse complement strand
GCCAGACAGCCAAGGCTGCGGGATCGGTAAAGGCTCGATAGAGAGCTTCAGGCGTCGCCTTGATCCATTTCGAGTTTCGCGTGCTGGCACGTGAGTGCGCATCGGTCATGGGCGTTTCCTTTCGCAAGCGAGTCGGGAATGGTCCTCAATCATCATACGGGCGTTTCCATCAGTTGTCAACCTGAAGTGGGATTTCAATCTGACCCACTACCCGACCTTGCAACAGCCCTGGTTCTTTGCCAGATACATCTTGACGCTTCTTCCTTCTATCGCTAGAATGGAGAGCATCAAAAGCTTTTTGCGTGCGTATGAAAGGCATTTTAGTCGATGGATCCAAAGCTAGTGGAATATATCGGACTTTTTGTAGCTGCTCTCATCTTGGGTTGGGCCGTTGTTGAGCTAAGCAGGAGATACGTTCGCCAAAGAAGGGCAGATCTAGAGCCGGTGAACACCTGGGTAAGGTTGGATTCCACGCTAAAGGATGATATTGAGGAGTTATTGCCAGATGAAGATAGTGATGAAGAACAGGAGGATGTACTTGAGGCAGATATTCATACACGAGCGCAACAGAATGGGCATCATTCAGAGAGCAAAAAGCGCTTATAAAAACCAGCTAAAATGAGATCCTGTTCTATTCTTCAGGTCCCTCAAGCATGCGCCTGACCTCTGCTAATATATCGTGTACATTCAGTTCTGGAGGGCTATCAGTATCTGTGGGCGCATGCGTTACTTTAATCTCGCCAGGAGAGTGAACAATCTCCTGAATGTCTTCGATCTCTTGAAAGAAGTCTTGCTCGCATGCTTCCAGGGCCTGTTGAGTAGTGAGATTACCGTAGATGATGCGAGGTATCAGGCTATGATACATCGCTGCTGTCTGCATCATTGCACTGAAGACAAGCTGAAACTGTTCCTCCGTGATCCCTGCGTTTGCGAGTGGTACAGCCTCCTCCAGTCGTACCTCACCGTCTTCCAGGTCAATGCCAAATTTTCCCATAGCTATACGGTAGTTGACAGCCAGTAAAGCTTCAAGGCATTGCAGGCGCTTCTTCGTCGTTACTGTGCCGATATGTGGCACTATGAACATCAATTTCCGTATTTCGTCACTTTGTTGAATATTTACGATCAGCCGCCACTGTCCATTGTCTCCATGAAAGGCAAGTTCGATAATCTCCTGTTCCTGATCTACATTGGAAATGCGCAGGCCCATGTGGGTCAAATAGTCAATAAGTTGGGGGATACCGAACCTGTCAGCCATGCTTTGCTCCTTCTGTGTTAACTAACAGTTGGCTGGTGAGGGTATGAGGCAACTGCGGTAAATGCATCCATTTACCGACATTTTGTTTCAGTATACCACATTTTGTTTGGTTTGGAGTCGAACAGATATTTGGGCGTTCCTGGAGAGAGTCTGGCGGCAGAGTCACCGCCAGACTCTCTCCAGGAACACGGATGTTCTCTTCGATTCGATTATGCTTTTTAACGTTTTCATCTGGATAGCGGGAAATCCAGCGAGGGCCGATCAATCGGCGCTGGGCGCGATAAATCGGCCCCTACGGATGTCCGGATGAATTTGTTAATCTGCATAATTTACTCCAACATTTCTCCTTGAGTCAGCGCCAAGCCAGGTGCATGTTCGCTGCTTTCTATGTTTGCGCCACTACCTTTGCGTAGCATAGGTACCTTGTCAAGAACTTCCCAGGGCGCGTCTATATCTGTGCGGCCAAAGTGACCAAATGCAGCAGTAGGCTGATAGATAGGGCGGAGCAGGTCGAGTGACTGGATGATACCTGCCGGACGCAGATCAAAATGCTCATTGATCAGCCGGATGATCTCCTCATCCGAAACTTTGCCCGTGCCAAAGGTATCTACAAAGAGCGATAGCGGGCGGGCCACACCGATTGCATAGGAAACCTGTAATTCCAGCCGGTCAGCAAGCCCGGCAGCCACAATGTTTTTAGCAATATAGCGTGTTGCATAAGAGGCCGAGCGATCTACCTTGGTTGGATCCTTGCCACTGAAAGCTCCACCTCCATGACGGGCCATGCCACCATAAGTATCTACGATAATCTTACGTCCAGTCAACCCGGCATCGCCCATTGGGCCACCTGTGACGAAGCGCCCAGTCGGGTTCACAAAGAACCTGGTGTTACTGTCGAGCAGGTGTGCCGGAATAACGGGCTTGATGATGTGATCGATTACGTCCTGGCGAACCTGCTCATGGTCGATGTAGTCGGCGTGTTGCGAGGAGATGACAATCGTATCGACGCGCACAGGTCGACCGTGATCGTACTGTACAGTCACCTGGCTCTTGCCATCAGGGCGCAGGTAAGCCATCGGGCCAGCGCCACCCCATGATCTGCGACGCACCTGTGAGAGTTGACGAGTGAGTTTATGCGCCAGGCTAATCGGCATTGGCATATATTCGGGAGTTTCATTGCAGGCAAAACCAATCATCATACCCTGGTCACCGGCGCCGATGCGCTCTAACTCATCATCGCTCAGGTGTACCACACCACCTTTTGTCTCCAGTGAATTACTGACACCCATATCAATGTCGGGTGATTGCTTCCCAATCGAGGTTACTACACCGCACGTCCGGTAGTCGAAGCCGTAATCGGCGTTGATATATCCAACCTGCTCAATTGTTTTGCGCACGACGGCAGACATGTCGATCCAGGCGGTCGTCGTAATTTCGCCTGCGACAAGTACCAGGCCTGTGGTTGTGGCCGCCTCACATGCTACTCGTGCCATAGGGTCTTGCACTAAAATCGCATCGAGGACACTATCCGAAATCTGGTCACATAATTTGTCAGGGTGTCCTTCAGTGACCGATTCACTTGTGAAAAATGATTTCGGACTTTTCATAAAATTGCTCACAAGTTGATCTCCTTTCTAAAGTTGAATATCTACATATGTCAAGAAATTGCTCAAGTGCCGGACTCCCACGAGTTGAGGTATTTCTCCTGCGCGGGAGTAAGCGTATCGATGTGCACACCCATGGCGTGGAGTTTGAGACGCGCAATCTCTTTATCGAGCTGAGCGGGTAAGATGTAGACAAGTGGTTGCAATTCTTTGGCGTGTATGAGCATGTACTCCGACCCCAGGGCCTGGTTGGCAAAGCTCATGTCCATCACACTTGCAGGGTGGCCCTCTGCCGCTGAAAGATTGACCAGGCGCCCTTCAGCCAGCAGGTGTACCTGGCGACCATCGGCATAGGTGTATTCGTCTACGAAGTCACGCACACGGCGCTTTTTCGTAGCCAGCTTCTCTAACTCTGGAATATTGATTTCATCGTTGAAATGACCAGAGTTTGCAATCAGAGCGCCATTTTTCATACGTTCAAGGTGTGCGCGGTCGATTACATTAACATTGCCGGTGACGGTGATAAAAATGTCACCTACTGCTGCGGCTTCAATGCCAGGCATCACACGGTACCCGTCCATCACAGCTTCCAGCGCACGCGTCGGATCGACCTCGGTGACGATTACATTCGCGCCCATGCCGTGGGCACGAGATGCAACCCCTCGTCCACACCAGCCATAGCCGAAGACTACAAGAGTTCGCCCCGCCAGCAAGATATTGGTCGAGCGTATAATGGCATCTATTGAACTTTGACCAGTACCGTAACGATTATCAAACAGGTGCTTGGTGTCAGACTCGTTGACCGCCAACACCGGGAAGCGTAATACGCCATCTTTTTCCATGCTGCGCAGGCGAATGACGCCTGTGGTGGTCTCTTCCATGCCGCCAATGATTGCAGGGATCAGCTCTGTACGTGTGGTGTGAAGTGTAGAAACAAGATCACACCCATCATCCATGGTCATGTTGGGTTTATGATCGAGCACGGCGTTGATGTGGCGATAGTATGTTTGCTCATCCTCACCTTTGATCGCAAAGGTTGGAATGCCATACTCACTAATCAAGGCAGCGGCTACGTCATCTTGTGTTGAGAGTGGGTTTGAGGCACACAGCATGAGATCTGCACCGCCAGCCTTCAATGTGATTGCAAGGTTCGCAGTCTCGGTGGTAATGTGCAGGCAGCCTGACATACGCACTCCTTTTAAGGGTTGATCCTTTGCAAAACGTTCCTGAATGAGGCGCAGTACTGGCATTTCTTTGGCGGCCCACTCGATGCGGTCTTTACCGCGTGCGGCAAGGAAGATATCTTTGACATCTCCTTTGGTTGATGTCGTCATAAATCATGAAATCCTTTCCTTTTTCGAAAAACATTGTCTGTACTATAGTATCATGTTCCGTAACCATTCATACTTGTTCAGGTTCATCTAGAGCGCCAGTGGGGATCGAAATGCGAATATTCAACGAGGCTTCGATAACGTTCTGCAACATCATCCATCGTCAAAGTACGCAAGCGGCCAATGCTAAAGTCTTCACAAACGTATGACCCAATGATATTTCCATGTACAACGCCGCGCTTGATGTCATCAATAGCGTAGTGACCATCCTGCTGTATTTCAACGTTCGAAAGATGGCCAAGGAAACCACCTGCAAAAGCATCGCCGGCGCCTGTGGGATCAATCACCTCTTCGAGGGGGAATGTCGGCGCGCTAAAGTAGGTGCCATCAGCGCAGAAGAGCAGCGCTCCATAGCTTCCCTGTTTGACCACGATATACTGTAATCCCATATCAAGAAGTTGGCGCACACCCGCGACGATGCTGGGGCGGTTGGTATACTGGCGAATCTCTTCTTCACTCATCAAGAGTACATCAACGCGCTTGATGACTTCGGTTAATTGTGGCCGGCTGGTCATGATCCACAGTTCCATCGTATCGAGTACGGTGAGGTGTGCATTGGGTACCTGTTCGAGCACCTCCATCTGCAACTCTGGCTGGATATTTGCCAGGAAGAGCAGTTTGCTGGAGTGATACTCGTCGGGGATAATGGGGTGAAAACCTGCATACACGCCTAGTTGGGTATCCAGTGTGTCACGCGCATTCATATCCATGTGATAACGCGCAGTCCAGCGGAACGTTCTTCCCTCTTTGATCTGCAAGCCTATGAGGTTTACCGGGCGATTACGCCAGAAGTCAAGATGCTCGCGTGGAAAATCACTACCTACTATGGCTACCAGGTTGACCTGGCTATAGAGCGAAGCCGCAGTGGTAAAGTACGATGCAGCGCCGCCGAGGGTTTCTTCTATCCTCGCAAAAGGTGTCTCGACTGTATCGAGAGCCACAGAGCCAACAACCAGAATGGACACTCTTCCATCCTCCCTTTCAGAAAAAATAGAAACGATCTTAAAGAAATATATTATACAGGCGTTGCATCGCTCAGGTGCTCGATGACGCCATCAAGAAAAGCCAGTGTCGTGCCAAATTTCTCTTTAGCCATATCACGAGCAGGAGCAGTATTGAGGGATTGATACAGATCAACAAAACGCTCCTCGATATGGCGAAGGATAGCGGCAAGGATTTCAGCATTGACGGCGCGATTGGGATAGCGAGCGCCAAACTCAATTAACGATGTAACAACAGCCAGACCGCTCAATCGACCAAGTTTATCGGCATCATACAGGATACGCGTCTCCAGGAGAACCGATTCCTGCACATCAGGAGCACCAGCTTTCGTATGTGTCAGGATTATCTGCTCAACTTTTGTGATACGATCAACTGGCACATCAAGCTTACACAAAAACTCCACGGCCATCTCGGCTGATTTCAGATGATGGTCAGGGAAACCATACTTCACGGTAGAGATGTTGTGCAGGTAGGCAGCGATAATGAGTGCGTCCATATCCAGGGCGCTTGTCTCTCCCCCAGGCCCCTCCAACTCCGCAGTCAGCATCTTACAATTTGCCACCACTGCGCTGATGTAATGGAATCCCTCCTTGCCCAGCACTGTTTCCGCATGATCCGCGACAGCTTGCACAATTGCATTGTCCATTAGTTATCAGCCTGCCTCTCAATATCATGGTAACCCAAACAAAGGTCACGCAACGACTCGTCATATGGTGGTCGAGCTATGCCTGCCTCGGTAATAATAGCGGTTATGTAGGAATGGGGTGTAATGTCGAAAGCAGGATTCGCGACCTGTATGCCAGCAGGAGCGATTGCCACCCCACGCACATGTGTAATTTCATCAGAGTGACGCTGCTCTATAGGAATCTGTTCGCCCGATGAAAGCTTCAGATCAATCGTAGAGCGCGGAGCCACCACGTAAAAGGGGATAGAGTGAGCGTGTGCCAGTACAGCGACACTATATGTCCCGATTTTATTGGCTATGTCTCCATTAGCGGTAATGCGGTCTGCTCCCACAAAGACGGCTTTGATTCCTCCATGGCGCATGAAATAGCCCGCCATACTGTCAGTGATTAAGGTTAACGGGATCCCTTCCTGCTGAAGCTCCCACGCGGTCAAACGCGCTCCTTGCAGCACGGGACGTGTCTCATCGACGTAAACATGCAAGTGTTTGCCGGCTCTATGTGCGACATACATTGGTGCCAGGGCAGTTCCCCAACCAGCGGTCGCAAGTGATCCTGCGTTGCAATGCGTCAGCAGAATATCGCTATCGGCGATTAACTCTGCTCCGTAGCGGCCCATATTCAGGCAGGCCTGAAAGTCTTCATCTGCAATCGCCTGGGCTTCATCCCTCAAGACTTGAGCCAGGTGTAGCAATGAGCACTGCTCACCGATAGCGCGATTGGCGCGACGCAATATACGTTCAATTGCCCACTGGAGATTGACTGCTGTGGGACGAGTGCGACGAAACATTTCACCAACAGCTCGTAGATGCTCCTGCACCTCCACAAGGGTCAGTGCTTCACCTCGCTCGCGCAGTAAGCGATAAAGGGCCAGCGCCATGCCAAAGGCTGCGGTGACGCCGATGGCCGGAGCGCCGCGCACTTTTAATGTTGTAATAGCTTCTGCCACCTGCTGCTCGTGGGTAAGTGTGAGATAGACGATTTGCCCTGGCAAAAGCGATTGGTCGATCATATATACAGCTTCGCCCCTGGCATCTTCCTGCCACCACACTGTGCGCATATCACGCAGGTGTTTCTCCTGAGCCATAGAAGGGATTGCTCCTTAGTTGCGGCTAGATTACCTGGTGTATGGTATCATACTGGCGGTTTATGAGCAAATGTGTGGGACTCAAATTCACTTTCCCCCATTAGTACTAACACAACGGCTACTGATTTCAAAGGCTCTTGCAAATATGCTACCATGATAACCAATAAATCACGCAAACGCCGTTATCATTACTACATGCATTTATCATGTTACTGAAAGCGTTGATTGTCCGTTCCACTACACAGAGGGATGAAAAGCCTAACCGCACCCGCAGGGATATCAATCTGATGTCTGCGCGGCCTGGAGATGTGCACTATCGCTTGGTGGAACGGACAAGTCGATAACAGTAGCCATTGAAGGGACGTAACGCATGGCCAGGGCGGAAACCAAGGAGAATTCTTGGTCCTTTGACCAGATTTACGACGAATATAAAACGCCTATCTATAATTATGTATATCATCTGGTGGGGGACCGCGAGCAGGCAGACGATCTGACACAGGATACCTTTTTGAAAGCGTTTCGTGCGCTGCCGAAAATGGATGCGAACTTGAAGCTATCGGCCTGGCTGTATCGCATTGCTACGAATACAGCCTATGATGCGTTACGTCGTCGTAAGTTGATTGCCTGGTTGCCCTGGCAAGACCTCGATCACGAACCTGCGGATGTCGAGAGCGCTGATCCTCAAGAAATTTATGGCACAACGGAGCTTGTACGCGCAGCTCTTCGTCATATGCCCCAGCAGTACCGGGCAGCATTATTGTTGTATACTCAGGAAGGCTTCTCATACAGCGAGATTGCCCAGGCTCTGAATATCGCCGAGAGCGGCGTCAAGATGTATCTGTCGCGTGCGCGTCAATCCTTTAGAGAACATTACAGGGCCTTAGAACAAGGAGGAGGCACAAAATGAACTGCGAGCGAGTCGAGGAGCTACTTAGCGCTTACCTTGACAATACGCTCGTACCCGAAGAATGGCGAGAGGTTACTGCTCACTTAGAGACATGCGCAGAGTGTAGCGCTATGCTCGCCGAGTTCAGTCGTAACGATGCTCTGATCTCACACCTCCCCCGTGTTAGCCCTGATGCAGCCCTGCGTGATCGCATCTTTTCTTCACCTGAATTTCTTGAACTTACAGGTACATTTGATATCAGTGGTGAGGCTCAAAAAGATTGGACGATGCCCAAACTTCCCTCGAAAAGCCCTCGTCGAGATGCAGCTGGTCGTCCACAGTTAGTAGCTATCCCTGGAGGTCGCAGTACCTCGCCAACCCCGTCAGTACGGCCACAAAAGCTATCCCCTCGACGCAGGAATGCAGGAAGGCTAGGTACTTTGTTGATAGTTCTTGCTGCTACGGTGATCCTGGCTATCGGGATTGGGAGCTTACCTGGCCTTAATGCCTGGCAGCATCAAACACAAACAACAAACGCCGGAGCTATCATCCCACCTACCGGTCCACAGCAAGGCGGACCTCTACCGGCAGGGGTGCGTTTTGTCTTTCTGCGCGATGGAGCACTCTGGAGTATACTCACTAATGGTAGCAATAAGCAGGCCGATCGCCTGACGCCCACCAATGTAGCGGTAGCGGCAAACTGGGTAGTGAGCCCCAAGCAGGCGGGGCGCGTAGCCGGTGATATGCTTGCCTACATTGATCTCCAGGGGGCTTTTGTGCATATTATACGTAGTGATGGTCAGCAGGATACCATCATTAAGCAACCTTTGCTACAAACAGGTATTCAGCCTACGTCTGTTTGGGATACTGACACTGGAGCAACGATCCTAAACGGTCTGAGTTGGTCAAACGATGGGACTATGCTTGCATTTGTAGCAGACCCTACTGGCACAGGTCAGACAAGATTGTATATCTACTCTACTGAGACAGGCATCACGCAGATGATGCCACTTTCTGCGAAAGGGAGTGTTTCTCATCCAGTCTGGTCGCCTGACGGTATACGCGTGGCCTTTGAACTGACAACCAATGGATCTGTTAGCATCCTTGACTATAATACGCAGAACCGCGGTCTTTTGACTATTACCAGTGGCTTAGATTCGCAAGCAGGAGATACTGTTCTCTCCCTGAACTGGTCACCGAGCCTGGATGAACCTGCCATTACCTGGAGTCTTGGAGTGGTTGGGCACGTCCACAGCCTATGGGTACGCCGTGTGGGTGTAAGCTGGGCGATTGAACCTCGCCAATTGCTGGCGGGGGACTATGTTCAAGCAATCTACAGTCGTAATGGTTACAATGGTGCTGGAAGCTGGCTGATCGTGACTTCAGTTGCGGGCCGTGCGGGTGATCTATGGCGTATTGATGTTGTGCCTGGTTCGGGTTTTGTGCCTCTGACGACTGACAAGCAAGTGAGCTTTGCCCAATGGTCAACCGATGGTGTACATGTTGATTACCTGGATGCGCTTTCGTCGGGCGTGGGTACCTTCCACGTCATAAATGTACTCACTGGCGTTGACTCGCTGATTGCAACGGCGGTTGTCAATGATCCGACCCCAGCCTGGTCTATTGATGGTCAAGAGTTAGTGTATAGTACGGGGACACGGATCGGCGTTGTCAATCTACAGGCAGGCACCAAAACGCTATTTCTCAAATTAAATGGTGTGGCCTCTACATTTGCCTGGTCAGTCACCTCGTCACATCAATTAGTTGTTGCCTTGCACGGTATGTACCAGGGGATCTACATGGTAGATACGTTGCAGAAAACCTCGCTGCAAATGGACAAGCTGGGAGCTAGTGGCCCTATTGAATGGACGGAGATCCCCTAGTCCCTACCTGTGTTTCAAGCAGGAGCCTCTTTGGTCGTGGCTGCATGAAATGCTAAAACGGGGAAAAGTGTAAAATCTTCATAAAATCTGGGAGAAATTCTTATTGTTGAGAAAAATATGCCCTACAAATGATATCAAACAGGCCAGTTATACGTTATAATACTTAGGCCTGGGATGGAAGGCGGGATGTTCGTAGGCAAGCAGACCCACCTCGACGAGCAAGCTTGTAGCGTACATCTGATTATTCGTGCAACCTTTTCCCCATGGGGTTTGCGCGCGCACCACCTAGAGTCGCGCGTTGCGTCTCGCATACGCGTGGTAAGGGGAGGACGAGCTGGCACCCCGTCCTCCCTTTACTTTTGCTAAACCTTAAGAAGGAGTTGCATGCGATTCACAGTGCGGTCATTGGGGGGAAAATTAGTAATCAGCGCGGCCTTAATGCTTTTGCTTTGTGTGCTCCTTTTTTCGTTCACTTCCTGGTATGTGTTGAAGTCTTATTATGAGCACGAAGCGAAAAGTGACGCTAGATTACACCTTGCTGTCATGAAGAGTGCCTACAAGACACAAATTGCTTCATTGATTGACAATCTCACCACAGAGGCAAAGCTTCATGATATAACTGCTGCTTTATCCAACCCTGAAAAACTAACCCCTGATGCCCGTGGACATCTCAATAATCTACTAGAAAAACTCCCAGGATCGCGAGAGGATCGACCATTGTCGTCTGCTATCATCTATAAGAATAACGGGGAACTGGCAGTGCTGGCGGATTTTCAATACCCGGAGGCTATCCCTGCTGGTACTGTTCCCGTTATAACTCAAGCTATGAGTGGAAGAAGAGCTGTTTCAGCTCTACAGATGGCACCTGGGTCCAGCTATTGGGATGTCATCCTCGCTGTTCCTATCCATGGCAGTCTTGGTGCGGCTCCTGGCGTACTTGTGGCCACTCAGCATATCGACAACTATTTCGCATTGGATCTGGTCAGCAACACGAATACATCTTTGAATGTTCTTCTATGCGAATCAAATTCAAAGCTCATTTTAGGGACAACAATGAGTAGTATTGATGTCCTGGTCCATCATATATCAGAAAATACCCTTTGTACGCCTGGAGATTTTCATGTAATCGATGGAGCAGAGCATTACCTAGCCATATCAGATGGCGTTCAAGTTCAGAGTCAGTTGAGTCGCTCACCTTCATTGGTGATTGTGGACATTGAGCCGCTGTATAGCATTAATGCTCATACACAACGAGCTGTACCGATTATGGTTGGCTTAGCTGTCTTTATCATCACTTTTGGTGTGACAGGTTATGCTTTGGTTGCGCGGACATTCTTCGTACGCCCAATACGCCGATTGCAAGCGCGTGTGGCCGCCCTGGTATCTGATAATGCGGATACAGAGCTTACGGCCTCAACCATTGACGAGTTGTCTATGTTGGCTCGCTCATTCAGCCTGCTTTCAGAATCTCTTAATACGCGAGAAAATGAAAGCAATGTCATTACCAGGCAAATGAGCGACTTACTAACGATGAGCGATGTGCTGATCTCGACCCTGAACCTGGAGGATCTGCTTGGCGAGATTGTTTCTCGCCTTGGACATATTATGCAAACAAAAGCTGTAACACTGCTTTTATACGGGCGCGAGATGCAATCCCCCTGGGCGGTAGCTCGATGGTCAAATCAACAACTTTCCAATGGAGCTATTCCCGCTGTCAATTCATTACAGCAGTATGAGGCTATCACAGTGCACATGGACCCAGCTGGGGATATCACTATGGCAGTGACCACTAAAATGGCGGCGATCGCAGTTCCAGCAGCACGAGCGGCTCCATCGACAAGTGGGAAACGATCGGCCATCCGAGCACCGAAGCTCACTTCTCAAAGAGAACAAGTCGCGAAGCATCGTCCACGTATTCCGCATCCTGCACTGCGTGAACTTGATATGATCCTGTCACGAATGGCCATGCAGAAGCAGAAGATTGCCTATGGCGAAGACATACAAATGATCTACCAGGAACGAGGTGAAGCGTGGTCGCGCATGGCATTGGAGGCTGGTTATCGTTCGGTCATCGCTGTACCTTTGCTCTTGCAAGAGCAGACTATCGGCGCGGTTGTACTCTATGGTGATAGACCATACCAGGTGAGCCGGCGTGACACATTTCTGTTAAGCACGGCGGCGATTCAGGCTGCAATGGCGATTCAAAATGCGCTCCTTTTTGCAGAGGTAAAGGATAAAAATGCGGCTCTTGAGCGTGTAAATCATCTGAAATCACAATTTCTTGCTACTGTGACCCATGAATTACGTACCCCATTACACGGTATTATCAGTTATGGGGCGTTAATATTAGAGGGATTTGTTGAGGGGGACCTTACTGCTGAGCAGGAAGAACATATCCAGTTCATCGTGCGTCGTGCGGAAGACTTGTCACGCCTGGTGGATGATATGTTAGATCTCTCTAAGATTGAAGCAGATCGCCTGGAGGTCAAGGTTGAGCCACTTGCACTGGAACCAAGCTTGACAGAAGTCGCGAACCAACTAAAGCCAATGGCGAGTAATAAAGGTTTGCAACTGACGCTGGAAGTGGAAGATGCGCTACCGATGGTTCTTGCTGATAGTCATCGTTTACGGCAGGTTGTCATTAATATGGTTTCCAACGCCTTAAAGTTCACAGAAAAAGGCGGGGTAACCATTCGATGCACGTTACTTGATCGCTACGACATGCTGCGTATCTCGGTTAGTGATACGGGTATTGGTATCTCACCTGCCGCGCTTGACTATATTTTTGAAGCATTTCGCCAGGCTGATGGCAGTACCACGCGCCAGTTTGGTGGAACAGGACTGGGTTTAACGATTGCAAGAAAGCTGATCGAGCTGCAAGGAGGGGAGGTCTCTGTAGAGAGTGTTGTGGGACGGGGTTCGACCTTCTCCTTCACTTTGCCTGTAGCTTCTCTTGCCAGAGCACGCGTCTGATAGTAGCAGGTTTCTTGATGAACAGTGTAGAGCGACTTAGATAGTTGTGGATACAAGAATTGGAAGATGTGGATTATGAATACACCCATGCCGCCGGTCACAACACCTGGCAAGCGCCAGCCCATAATTCTTATTGTTGAGAATGAAGTTTCAAACCGAATACTGATCGAGCGGGTCCTCTCCACACGAGGCTATCGCTGCATTTCTGCCTCAAATGGGCAGGAGGCATTGAATATACTCGATCGCGAGTATGTAGACTTGATACTAACCGATCTCTCAATGCCGGTGCTTGATGGTTATCGCACGACACAGTTGATTCGTGAACGTCCAGCTCTGGCAAATGTGCCGATTGTAGCCGTTACTGCTTATGCATTGAACGATGAAAACGAGGCGGCAATGCAAATCGGATGCAATGAATATTTAACTAAACCCTTTAAGCCGCGTCAACTATTAGAGGTGGTGGATAGATTGCTCCCTCAAGAGTAGTACATTTCTGCAAATTGTAGCCTATTTTGTGGGAATTTGTTATGATACGATAAATGTGATCATCAGGCCGGTCATACTGATTGCTTGACCGGTCAATTGCTATTGGATGAGTACTGTTGAGTAAAGGTCTGGAAGGTTGTTTGTCATGGATATTCGCATCATAGAACAAACTGTAGAAGATACGCAGTGCGATGCACTGGTTGTAGGGGCGGCCCGCAAGATAGAGGAGCAACAAATTAAAGAGCTTGTGCTAGCGGGAACAGCTAGAAAAGTGGATAGTCTACTAGGAGGCCTTATTCAGACTATCTATGACGACGGAGAGTTCAAAGCCGACCTGGGAGAACTGGTCACTTTACATTCCATGGGCAGGTTGGCTGCTAAACGTATTGTTGTGGTGGGTTTAGGCGCCCAGGAGAAGATGAATTCGCAGTCAATTCATCGCGCCAGCGCCACTGCTGCTCGCAATTTACAACAAACTGGAGCGCACCAAATTGCGCTGGCGCTTCACTGCGAAGAATGGGATATTGATCTGGGCGATAGTGTGCGGGCAGAGGTAGAGGGGGCATTATTGGGCCTGTATACTTTTAAGAAGTATAAGCAATCAAACACTCATGGAAATGGACGGGGTATTACCACGATGAGCCTCCTGGCGGATAATGCAAGGGACGCCATGCTCGAACAGGCCGTGGAGCACGGTATGGCCCTTGCCGAAGCCACAAACTTTGCTCGTGATCTGGTAAATGAGCCACCCAATGTGTTGACCCCATCGGAACTGGCTAACCGGGCCAGCGCTATGGCCAGGCAATTTGGTCTTGAATGCGAGGTACTGGATCAAACTGAGATGCAGGCCCTGGGAATGGGTGGATTACTTGGTGTGGCACAAGGTAGTGTTGAACCCCCTAAATTCATTATTCTACGTTATCATGGCGCTCCTCAAAGCGGAGCTAATGGTATTGCGCTTGTTGGAAAAGGCATTACATTTGATACCGGTGGCATCTCTCTCAAACCTGCTGAGCGCATGCATGAAATGAAAGGTGATATGGCGGGAGCAGCGGCTGTTATTGGTGCAATGTATGCTATTGCCGCGTTAAAGCCGGCCATCAATGTTACTGCCCTGGTGCCAACGACTGAGAATATGCCGGGCGGAACTGCCTACCGGCCGGGCGATATCCTGCGCATCATGAACGGAAAGACGATTGAGATCGTGAATACAGATGCCGAAGGGCGACTGGTGTTGGCCGATGCGTTGTCCTACGCTGTGAAAGAGGGCCTATCGCCAATCATTGATGTAGCAACGCTCACAGGGGGCATTGTGATTGCACTTGGTTCGGTGATGTCAGGCTTGTTCTGTAACAATGATGCCCTCAGTAACGAGATTATTGCTGCTGGACAGGTTGCGGGTGAGAAATTCTGGCCGATGCCGCTGGATGATGAGTACAAAGAAGCTATTCAGAGTGATATTGCGGACATCAAACAAACAGGCGGAAGATACGCTTCTGCAGCAACGGCTGCCAAAATCCTTGAGCAATTCGTAGCGGATGCGCAATGGGCTCATCTCGACATAGCGGGTACAGACTTTATAGACGCTACAAAGCCATACCAGGAGAAGGGTGCTACCGGTGTAGCTGTACGGACGCTGGCAGAACTTGTGCTTAAGAGAGCGGAATAAATACCTCTTAACCAAATATGCTATATTACTTTTATGAAGATTCGCCTGCGTTATTTTGCATCGTTCCGTGAAATTATTGGACAAAATGAGGCAATGTTGACGGTGGACGAAGGAGCAAGCGTTACCGATGTACGTGCGTTACTCCTCGCCCGCTATCCTCGCTTACAGCCTATCATGGAACGATCCGCCTGTGCCGTCAATCACGGCTATGTACCAGGAGATACAATGCTCCAAGAGGGCGACGAGGTTGTCTTTATCCCTCCAGTAGGTGGGGGCACTCCAGGAGTCAGGAGCGTCGATTGTGGAGCCATTCATTCAAATTACACGAGAGCCGCTAGATCGAGATGCCCTTATTGCTGCGGTTACCGATCCAGGTGTAGGGGGTATTGTGGTCTTTGAGGGTGTGGTACGTGATAATGCGCGAGGCAAGCAGGTTCGCTATCTCGAATATGATGTGTATCCAGAGATGGCAATACAACAAATTCGGGACATTATTGCCGAAGCTGAAAAGCGTTGGGGCATCGATCGTGTCGCGGTCGCGCATCGCATTGGACGGCTCGAGATTGGTGAGGCCAGCGTTATGATTGTTGTAGCGAGTCCTCACCGGGCCGAGGCTTTTGAGGCTTGCCGCTATATCATTGATACACTTAAGACAACAGTGCCTATCTGGAAGAAAGAGGTAGCCACGAATGGTGAGGAGTGGGTAGAGGGCTGAGGGACGGCGGACGACCATAAAGGCCCACTCCACCACTCCTCACTCTGTTCTCTATCCAGCACTGCAACGACGCTGGCGCGTCTAGTGCTGCGCACTCAGCAGTGCTGAAAAGACTACCCTCGCCCCTACGGGAAGGGAAATTCCCCGTAAGGATGGTTCCGCTAAGGGATTTTTTATGGTACAGTTGTAAGTAGTCATAGTTATTCCCGGAGAAAATCGCTGCATTGTATTTGAAGGATATCACTGGGTTTTCTCCAGGAGGTCATTGATGAACTTATTCGAGAAACAATCTCAGCTCAATCAACTCTTCACAAAAAGCCCTGTGAACGCTGCCTATCTCGCCGGGTCACTCTCAACTCGCACCTCGTTTGGACACCTTACCGATGTAGATATTGCCATTTTGCTGATGGAGCAGATCAAGTCAGATCAATTTCTTGACTACCAGCTCTACTTTTTCAGCGAACTGGCAAAGCGATTAGAGTCTGAAAGCATTGACGTAGTGATTCTGAATCAGGCTTCTCTCCTGCTCAAATTGCAGGTGATCAAGTATGGGCAGATTCTCTTCAGCCGGGATGAGAAATTGCGCGTATCCTTTGAGACGAAGGCAATTATGGACTACCTGGACTTCAAGAAATTTGATGAAATACAGAACCAGGCGCTAAGCCGCCGTCTTTATGGACAGGCGCTAGCGGTTGACAAAGAATTAGTGCAGCGTCACCTGAAACAGTTGCGTGAGGCGGTATATATTCTGCATGATCTCGGCAAGACAGAGCGTGAAGAGTTTACAGCAGACTATCGCGTCTATGGCCTGGCTGAACGATACCTTCAAATAGCGATCGAGTCGTGTTTGCAAGTCTGTGGTATCCTGGTGGCTTCACTGGGACTACGTCGTCCTGATGGCTATCACGAACTCCTGAGTATCGTAGCGGCTCAACAGATCATTCCAAATCCATTGGCCTACCGGCTGGAGGTACTCACGAATTTGCGTGATACCCTGGTACATGATCCAGGTACGCTTAATCATGATCTTCTCTATGACTACATCCAGCAACATAGTGATGATTTGGAAGCGTTTGCCAATACCGTAGAAGAGAAACAGCTAAAGTAGGCAAACTCATCCAATCCAGGCAATAAGTTTGCCTGGATTGGATGAGTTTGTTTGCTTATTCTCTTGCCGCTCGTAGAGTATTTGCTTGTTCCATAGCCTCTGCTGCTTCCTCTGAAAGTCCCATCTCCTCATATATCTGTGAGAGCGTCTCGTAGGAGATGATCATCGAAGGATCCAAAGCGATAGCCTGCTGCGCCATTTCGAGAGCGTCGTTATAGCGCTTTACTTCACGAAGCGTATCGGCAAGGTCGTTGTAATAATCGGCATTGAGCGGGTCACTATCGATCGCATTCTGGTAGTTTTCGATAGCCTCTTCGTGACGACCGAGCGCGTCGTATGCAGTGGCAAGCTGATAGTAGCCTTCGGGATCACCTTCGACCTGCTCGAGTAATGTCTGGCTTGTCTGGATCGCATCATCAAATCGGTCCATACTATTATAAGTATCTGCGAGTCCAGCATAGGCCGCTGCCAGGTCATCGGAATCCAGGTTGCTACCAGCATCAATCAGCGCCCGGTATGCGTTAACCGCGTCATCGTAGCGCTCAGACTCTAAATAGGCTTCTGCGAGGCTGAAGCGAGCGGTGTAGCGAGTAGGATCAAGCTGAACGGACTGTTCATATGCATGAATGCCTTCTTCTCTATGTCCCTGTAGGGAACGCCAGGTGCCAAGATGCTCCCAGGCATCAGCATCATTGGGCGACATCGCAACGATGCGCGCATAGGTTTCTGCCGCCTGGTCGGGGTCGCCGATTGACTGGTAAACCGATGCAAGCGTATCATAGACTGTGCGTTCTTCAGGGTCAAGTCCAAGCATCTGGTTAGCGACGGATAGGGCCTGGTCATAGCGTCGCATGTCGAGATAAAGGCTGACAAGTTCAGCGTAGCGTGAGGTATCACCAGGGTCTTCATCTACCTGTTTCTCTTGATCCATAATTCGGCGGATCTGTTCATTTACAAGCTCACGTACATCGCGGAGATTGCCGGCAGCTAAAGCATTACCGGGGTTGAGGATGAGTGCCTGGCGATAGGCCTGGATTGCGTCCTCGTAGAGGTTCTGAATGCGATAGGAATCGCCGACGCTGAGATAAAGCTCGTCGTTGTCCGGGTCAAACTCAAGAGCTTGCTGATATGTCTCCAGCGCTTCTTCGTGCAGGCCTAACTCACTACTGATATTACCCAGGTTAATGTACGCATCGATGAGTTGCGGATCGAGATCGATGGCTCTTCGATAGCCAGCAATGGCGGTCTCAGAATCACCAAGAAGTTGTTGGGCTAATGCCAGGTTATAACGCGCGCGCGCGTCGTTAGGATTTACATCGACAGCATGCTGGAAAGCCTCTGCCGCAGCCTGATAGTTTCCTTCTCGCGCGGCGGCATTGCCTTTGTCGGTCCATTTTTGCTCTTCAAGGTCGGGTTCTTGTACCCCGGCGCCATTCTGGCTGGCGCTGTCACTGTTTATTACGTCTTGTTGTTCGTCCATAGTACGTGTTCTGTTTCTCCTCTATTGTGTAGCTTCATACGTTCCTTTGTGTAGTTGTGTCAAGGGCCTTTTGAAATTCTTTGCGTAGTATAACACGTTCAGGCTGCTGCTTCTAGTGACATGTCCATTTAGGTCAGGAATATCTGAAGACTTCAAGTTCAAGAAAAAAGCAAAGACACCTGTCGTCTCTCACAGAAGAGAGATGTCAGGTGTCTTTGTTCAGGTTGGCAGAAAATCCTTCTTGTTCTACGCTATCAGGCGGCTCCGACACCGTGATCGGCGAGAACTCTGTCGATCTCGTTTTTGAGACGCGTTGGATGTGGTCCGATCAGCCGACCAATCTCTCGACCTTGATTAAAAATGAGGAGGGTTGGAATGGCCTGAACACGATACTGGACGGGAATGCGCTCATGTTCGTCAGTATCCAGTTTGGCAAAGCTCAGTTTTCCCTGGTATTCAGCGCTCAACTTCTCGAAGACGGGTGCAATAGCCCGGCAGGGGCCACACCATGCAGCCCAGAAATCAACGATAACGGGTTTGTCAGATTTGAGCACCTTTGCCTCGAAATCCTGGTCTCCTACGTAAATGAGGTTGGCATGCGTATCCATTAAGTTACTTACTCACTTTCCTGGTGGTGTATTTGTATGATGTTGAGATACTTAGAGTTTCTCAAAGAGTCTCTAATGTAGAGAACAAGAGTGTTCTGGTTGTTATTCCTATCCGGTCTATAAGTAATTATACGAGAAGAGAGGTTTTACGTCCAGAGTAATTGACACTCAAATATGATGAGGTATATACTATGTCCCTCATCATATTTGAGTGTCAATAGTAGCTTCAGCAGTATCCAGATGCTGGTCTGATTAACTTCTGCGGCCACCTCCCTGGACGATGCTCAGTATGCGCAGAATGAACAAGAACAGGTTCAGTACAGTAATAAAGAGTGAGACTGTCAGACCAATGGCATTTGGCATTGTATCAGCCAGATACTTGGCTTGCTGCACATAATACAGAACGTAGGCAGAGAAGATACCAACGCCCGCGACCGAGATCAATAGCACAAAGAACGTACTGTGGAAGAAGATGCTTATCAAGCTTGCTACGATCAGTAAGATGACACCCATGAAAAGAAAACCACCCAGCCGATTAAAGTTGCGTTTTGTGATCCAGGCGTACACTGCGAGTGCTAATGAAGAGACGGCTGTGAGAAAAAAGGCTTCGGCCAGGATGTAACCAGCGTTAGCAGCCAGGTAATAACCTATTAGTGGGGCCAGTGATAACCCCTCTAAGAAGGTAAAAAGGTAGAGCAAGAAAAGATTTAATCCCGGGGTATTGATGTTAAAATTCAGGATAATGAGGACAACCAATCCCCCAAGAGCAACAATTAAGTAGCCTCCAAAACTGAGATGGATAACAAGTCCAACAAGGGTACCGATGAAAGCAAAAAGAAAAGAAAAGGCAAGTAGCCCCATGACTTTACTGATCAGGCTACCTTCCTGTATGCCTTCGTAGCCATAGGGCAATGTTTGATACTGGTAGCCAGAGGCACCAAACATTCCACGATTTCCAGCAGGAAAACCGCCTCTCGGATTAAACATAGTCAAACCTCGATTGAACACTAGTCTCTTCATTCATGTGAAGAGGAAGTAATTTTATTTCCATAGAAATTACGAAAGGCAACCGGTAATGGTTGTATCTTGACCACTACTTTTATAGGGTTTTGGAACTGATGTACCCAATCCTTGTCATAATATTCCCTGGTATGCTTCTTTCATTATAGCACAGCCCGAATAAAGGAGGTTATTTCTTCCGACGGTTGCTTTTGGGTGGTTCATCGGGCGGCTCATCACTAGATTGTACGGATAACGGAATGTCAACGATATTAGTAATATCACAACGTGGGTGGTTGTAGTCCGCATGCCAGTAGAGCGAGCTCCCTGGAGGTTTCTGCATCAGGCCACCACAACGCGGACAGCGGCGTGGTTCAATTTCTCCGTGACCCTGTGTCATGCTGCATTCTCCTTAGAAACAGATGTAGCGGCATCATATATGGCTGTTTGCTTGATACATAATAGACTAAATAGTGTTGGTGTCCAGCCTTCCAGGGGCAGTCATACAAAATAGCAAAACAGGAAAATATCTGAGCGGCACTCGTCACAGGGTCTTCACATGACACTCCATACGCCGCAGATTTCACAGAAAGCGACACCAACTTCACCAAATGTCTTGCTACGTGTGTTCCAGCGATCATAAGCGATAGCGATGGAGCCGCAATTCCAACAACGAGCACGTCCACCAGCTTTGCTTTCTTCAGCCAGACGATGAAGTAACAGGCTGCGCGCCTCGTCGGATCCGGTGTAGCCGGGATTATAAGCCAGGTGAAGCAAATTCCCTAGTGGTAAGGAGATTTCGTGTGTCGGCGCTTGTGGGGATCCAGATACAGCATATGTTGGCGGGGTCGGCTGTGGAGGAGGTTGCGGCGGTCGACGGAATAATTCACCACGAGCAGTACGCCTTCCTCCCTCAATAGGAGGGGTGTAGTCCTGGCGCTCGCCATTAGATCCAGGTGGGTTTGAAGAGCTAGTGTTTCCGCTATGCTCGTTCGATGGCATATCTGCATGCTCTCCATCCATGGATAAGATCGGAGTTTGCTCGCTGGCCAGCGTTTCTGGAGTATTCTCGGGTTGATCCGAGAGATGGTTGTTATTCTCTGGTTGATCTGGTGGGTTTGCGCGTCTGCGTCGTGTAATTGGCATAGGAGCTTGCTCCTCAAAAATAGTGTGTACTCTAGTTGCGATTGCATTATATCACAGCATAGAGAGAAGGTCTACGGTAGTATTCCTGACATCCACTTATAGCATGTGGCTGAAGCCACTCTAAAGAAGAAAAGGGAAATTTCGGGGGACACCCCCGAACCCCCGGCAGGGAAGCTTCGCTCCCTGCACCCTCATTACTTAAAAGAAAGGGGAAATTTCAGGGGATACCCCCGAACCCCCGGTAGGGAGGCCTGGCTCCCGGCAGGCTTATTACTACTAACTATTTAAAGAAGTCCGCATTGATTTTAATATACTGCTTCCAGTCTTCGGGAACCGCCGACTCTTCAAAGATAGCTGTGACGGGGCAGGCAGGCTCACAAGCGCCGCAGTCAATGCATTCGTCAGGGTTGATGTAAAGCATATCAACGGTTTCAAATTCAGCCTCACTCTGTGTAGGATGGATGCAATCGACAGGGCAGACGTCTACACAGGAGGCGTCTTTTACGCCGATACAAGGCTGAGTAATAACGTAGGTCATGATTTAGATATCCTCCTCTTGGCGCGCTGTGTCAATTACATAGCGGCTAAGTTATGATTTTGTTGGCAATGTGATGATGTTAGCCACGCTCAGTATAGTGGGTTGCGAGGGCAATGTCAATTATTTTGACCTTGACAAAGTTCAGAGACGTTAAGTATAGTTGAGAAAGTTAGAGGAAAGTTAGAAATGCAGGCAGAAGCACTACCCCCTACTGAACGTCGAAATCTTGGGAATGGTCTCAGTTTGCGCTGGTCTAGCGCTGACGATACTGAGGAAATAGCGTACCTGGCCAGTGTAGTCTTTCGTGATAGCGCTGAAGCGCCCCTCAACGTCCATCTAGCGAATTTGATCCGCGAGTTGATGAGCGGAAATCATCCGTTGATGGGTGCTGGCGATTTCGCTGTGGTTGAAGATACCCAACGTAGGGAACACCCTATTGTGGCCTGTACCTGTTTCTGGTCACAAACATGGGAATTTGAGGGTATACCTTTTCGGTTTGGACGTCCTGAAATCGTTGCAACTGATCCGGCTTATCGCAATCGCGGATTGGTACGAGCACTTTTCGAAGTAATTCATGCTCGTAGTGAAGCCGAAGGTCACCTGGCGGAAGCAATCACAGGCATTCGTTACTTTTACCGGCAATTCGGTTATGAGTATGCGCTGGATTTGGGAGGTAGAAGGATTACATATCTCTCGCTCATTCCCCGAGCTGAAGCAGGCGTTCAAGAGCCTTACACACTGCGCGATGCCACAGAGGAGGATATTCCTCTGATACTACGCTTGTACAATCATCGAAAGGCGAGCAGTATTGTCTGGTCGCCTATAGAAGAGCGCTGGTTACGCTACCATATTCGTACGTGGAAGGCGCTTGATATGGATGATAGCTGGCATATACAGATGATTGTGGATGTTACAGGGGCGCCACAAGGCTTTCTTGTGACTCCGATCGTGAGGTGGGACGAGAGCATGGCTGTATGGATGATGGAAGTTGTGCCTGATCTCAACCTACAGGCGGCGCTACCGGCAGTTTTACGGGCAATTAGCGCACAAGGATTACAGGTTCGGACCCTAGATGATACTGGCCCTTTAACTGAGATAACTTTCAACCTTGGACAGTCTCATCCAATGTATGATGCGCTGGGCAAAGCTTTGGCGCCAAGGCATTTTTCACCGTATGCGTGGTATGTGCGTGTAGCGAACCTGCCTAAATTCATCCGGCATATTGCTCCGGCTCTGGAGCAGAGGTTAGCAAATTCTCCGCTAGGGAAGTATAGCGGTGAGTTAAAACTGGATTTCTATCGTGGCGGATTACGCTTTGCTTTCGAGCATGGTAGATTGACGAGTGTGGAGAACTGGCAGCGTTCGACCTGGGAGTCCAATGAAGATGCTGCATTTCCACCTCTGGTCTTTCTGCAACTTCTTTTTGGGTATCGAGGCCTGGATGATTTGTGCTATGCATTTCCAGATGTCAGGGTTAAAGATACATCAGAACTGGCGCTGAATGCGCTTTTTCCAGCGAGGCCATCGTGGGTTGTACCGATCGGGTAATGTTATGAGCCGCCAGTACGTACAAGGTCCCTGTTAGGGGGAGCCGGCGCCATATTAACAACGATATCATCGTACTTTCGCACCTTGTAGATGAGGGTAGAAATTACCCAACTCACAATGAAGATGCCGATGATAATAGTGCCGAGCAAGCCAAAGTCTAGAGTACTCACAGAATCCCAGATGCCACCACTCAAGTTAAATTGGGTAGCAATAATGCTGAGCACTTCAATAGTCCCTACTACTAATGCAACGAGGACAGAAACAAGAGTGATATTCAGGTTGTAGTAAAGCTTGCGCACCGGCTTAACAAAGGCCCAACCGTAGGCTCCGAGCATTAAAATGCCATCGGTGGTATCAAGCAAGCACATACCTGCAGTAAACAAAGCAGGAAAAATCAGAATGTAGAAAATGGGAAGGCCTTTTCCAGCCTCAACAGCAGCGATGCCCAAAATCCCAACCTCTGTGGCTGTATCGAATCCCAATCCAAAGAGCACCCCAACAGGATACATTTTCCAGCTTTTGTCTACTACTTTGAGCAACGGACGGAAGAAACGACCCATAAGTCCGCGCTGATTCAGAAATTCATCAATGGTTTGATCGTTGTAATCTTCCCCCCTTTTCACTTTTTGGAAAGCCTGAAAGATTTCCCAGAGGACGAGGAGATTAATAAAAGCGATCAGGTACAGGAAAGTAGCCGAAACCGAGGTGCCGATTAGTCCACCTGCATTTTTGAGAGCTGGAATGCTACTTTGTATAAATGTAGCTGCTACGGCGATGGCGATAGATAAGGCTACCACGATGGTAGAGTGGCCGAGTGAGAAAAAGAAGCCAACAGCCACAGGCCGTTTGTTTTCCTGCAGCAGTTTGCGGGTCACATTATCGATAGCTGAAATATGATCTGCGTCTACTGCATGGCGCAGACCAAAGGTGTAAGCCAGAAGAGCGGTGCCGAGCAGCGCGGGATATTGAATGGCGAACCCAGCGATGGCAAGAGCCCAGGCGACAATATTGAAAACAATGAGTAGTATGTATATCCCAATAATCTTGCCTCTGAGGTCTCGAGAATGATCATTAAAGACACGCGAGAAGCCGGATATTAAAGGGTTTGAACTCATGAATCCTCCTTTGGAGCGCAGAGACACGCTTTCAAGGTACAACCAAACGCTAGTAAGATCATAGCATCAAAAATTCCTTATTGCAAATTTTTCTCAATTGGTAAGGATTGTTTTGTATGTCTATTTATCAAGAAGTACGAAGTTGGTGTGTTGGCGGATTACTCAGATGAGGGTGAATGTGTTGAGAACATGAATGTGTTTAATCCATGCTCAGGTTTTGTTCTGTCCAGGGGATGTGGAAAAGTGGTTACAGTTTGTTGATATCTAGGTGTGAGAACGCAACCTCAGTATTTTGTTCCTCGACACTGAGGCCGATGGCTCCAGAGCTTAATGGTTGTTTTGAGTTATCAATTACGGGTATTCCCAAAGATTGCTGATCGACAAAGAAGGTGAAGGTATTACCTTTTACTTCAATAGTGATGACATTGCGCTGGCCGTAGTTGGCTAAGAACGAGGGTAAAGTGCCAAACTTGAGGGATTTTGGTATCGTCTGTCCATCGTAGCGCCAGAATCCGTATTGACCACCACCCCATGCAGTGATTTCAAAAAGATAGTAATGAGCCTGGTCAGTGGAGGAACGGAAAATGATGCCGTAATAATCTCCACCGCTATGCGAGCCATGTAGCTCAGAGGCTGTAACTGTGAGACTGAAATTGGTAAACGGATAACTTCCAAAGTCGTATAAGGCTATAGCAATTTGCTTAGGTGTTTTGTTTATGATGTGGTATTGTCCATTCTGGAAGAAGTAAGGGCCGCGTACTGGCCCTTTCGGCCACTCATCCTGCTTATCTGCTGCCAGGTAATCGTTTTGTGAGCCGGAGGGAGTAACAACTTGCACATGAGGATGTGTATGTGTGAATAAGCCGATGATGTTAACACTGAGAAGCGAACCAATGATTAACGCTAAAAGTAAAATCAGAGGCAAAGCAATGCGTCTCCAGATAGGTTTGCCTTGAACGACGGGTTTTAATGCTGCTAAAGCTCGCTTACCTCCACCACTGAAATGTATAGCCCTTCTTTTCGCTTCGCTATCTGAGAACACGTAGTTGTCGGCATTGACGACGGCTTCAGCAAAAGCGGCGCTAAACTCGCCGGCTGTCTGGTAACGATCCTGCGGCCATTTAGCAAGAGCTTTAGCAATGACACGATCAATTTGTGGGGTGATGTCGGCACGCATCGTTCCAAGCGTGGGAGGCGTGTCATGAACGTGCATGAGCGCTAAAGCAATTGAAGATTCAGATATGAATGGTGGGCTGCCAGCCAGGAGAAAGAATAGGGTAACGGCAAGTGAGTAGACATCTGAGCGACCATCAAGCGGCTTACCGAGAGCCTGTTCGGGCGAGATATAATCAGGTGTACCCATTAATATCTCTGGCGATTTCACTGATTGTTCGGTGATTTCGTTATCGGGTTGCATGAGACGCACGATGCCAAAATCCGAAAGCACGCCATGGCCCCAGCCGTCGAGGAGGATGTTGGCAGGTTTGACATCACAATGTATGCATCCGTTTTCGTGGGCGTAATCCAAAGCAGAAGAGATTTGTGCAAAATACTGTTGCGCCAGACTTAAAGAGAGAGGGCCATACTTTGCAACGTATTCTGATAAGGTTCCGCCGGGCATATAGGGCATAACGATATAAGGTAATCCATTATGTTCGCCGTAGGAATAGATAGAGAGAATGTTTGGGTGGTCCAATTCACTGGCAGCTTCGGCTTCGAGGAGAAAACGTTTATAGAAATTTTTCTGCGCCTGTCTGTCCATTGTGGAACGCGGCAGAAAAACTTTCACAGCAACTTTTTCATTAGTTGTGCGGTTTTGAGCCAGGAATACAGCACTGGAACCTCCATAGCCCAGTAGTTTTTCAAGGATACACGAGCCTATTTCCTGGCCAATGAGATGTTGTCCCCTGGTTGTTGACATGTCAAGGCTCCTCCCGGCATCAAAAAACGATAGTGAACTAAGGTGATGCCTGGGATACAACGAAACGCAGTTGTACAAGAAGAACTATACTGATTTTATCAAGAATAGAGGTTCAGTGTCAATGTTTATCCATGAATTTTCGAGGATGCTTTACTCCCCCTCCGATAGCGGGAGAAAG
>Ga0137377_10000370_pt1 | contig 26388 bp, 33 predicted proteins | sample SagtaG_22_FD_104815 | JGI IMG/M metagenome (GOLD analysis project Ga0137377, IMG submission 104815) | Vadose zone soil microbial communities from Sagehorn Ranch, Mendocino, California, USA - Sage2_L_40_16 metaG | ecosystem: Environmental > Terrestrial > Soil > Vadose zone | place: USA... | reverse complement strand
TACGTGAAGCTGCGCGCGAGTCGAAGTCGTGGGTGTTGTCTGGCTCGCTCTGTGGCTGGGGAGATCCGCTCATCCCGGAGTTTGAGGTGGTCGTGTTCTTGGCTGTTTCGACGCCGGTTCGCCTGGCGCGCCTCCGGATGCGGGAGAGCGAGCGCTATGGTCGGCATGCCATCGCGCCCGGAGGAGAGCTTCACGGGGCGCACGTGGAGTTCCTGGGCTGGGCTGGCCGTTACGACACAGGCGGTTTAGAAATGAGGAGTCGCGCTCTCCATGAGGCGTGGTTGGCGACCGTCTCCTGTCCGGTCATACGGGTAGAAGGTGACTTGTCCGCGGGCGAGCAACTCGAGAAGATCGAGGCGAGTCTTGACGCGTCTCCCGCGTACGACTGGACGCCGAAAGGGTCGTGCAAGAGCTAGTCACTTTCCTCGGTCGCATCAACACTATGCGACCTACCAGAGTCATTGTTGCGGCCGCACTATCCGTTGTCACGGTTGCGTGCGCCGAGCCGCCCAAGAGAGTGAACCCTGTCGGCCTCTCGTTTGCCATGTATGAAGACGCTGCGCGGCGCAGTTGGACCGGGCCTCAGGACCGCCCGTTGGCCACGGCGGTCTGGTATCCCGCGGCGCCGGGAAGCCACGAGTCTGAATGGCGAGTCGGCATCTTCAACGCCGGGTGGAATGCTCGAAAGGCGCCGCTGTCCGCGGCCGCCACCAAATGTCCGTTGATCGTCCTGTCGCACGGAACCGCCGGTGGAGCCGCGGCAATGGCCTGGCTTGCTGAGACACTCGCGTCAGGCGGCTATATCGTTGCTGCCGTAAATCATCACGGCAACACTGCGGCCGAACCTTCGTACCAGCTTCAAGGGTTCATGCTGTGGTGGGAACGGGCGAGGGATATCTCGGTCCTCATCGACAAGTTGCTGGCCGACCCCCAGTTCGGCGGTCACATAGACCCATCTCGCATCGGAGTCGCAGGGTTCTCTCTGGGTGGGTATACCGCGTTGGCGACGGTTGGCGCCAGGCTTGCCTATCAGCAGTGGAAGAGCTTTTGTGCTGGCCAGCCAGCAGAGCCAACCTGCAATTTGCCCCCCGAAGCTTCGTTTTCGATGGCCGACGTCCAGCGACTTCTCGATCACGATGACCGTGTCAAGGAGGCGGTGAGCCACTCGCACGAGTCATTCCGCGAGGCACGAATCAGGGCCGCATTCGCGATTGCCCCGGTGCTCGGACCTGCCATGACGAAGGCCAGTCTGGCTGAAGTCAAGGCTCCGGTCCGCATCATCGTCGGCTCGAAAGATGACCAGGCGTTGCCCGACGTCAACGCGAGGCCGATCGCATCGGCCATCCCGAACGCTGAGCTCGAGATTCTCCCCCACGTCACGCACTACACGTTCCTTGCCCGATGTAACCTCCTGGGCAAAGTCGTTGCGCGCTCGCTGTGCACTGATCCTGACGGGATCGACAGAGAGGAAGTGCACCGAAAGGTCGGCGCCGACGCCCTCCAGTTCTTCAACCGCACACTGCACTCTAACGCTTCGTTCCAGCTGACGGGCTTCGCCCGCCGCTGAACTGTAACGTTATGTCGAAGGCGCACCAGCACATGGAACGCAGGGATGACGCCGTCACGCCGCCGCCGGAAGTTCAGGCGTATTACGCCAGGTTCCCGGAAGAGTCTCGTCTCGGGTTTGGCTCGTCTCGCTTGGAGTTCGAACGGACGAAGGAGATCCTCACGCGAGTCTTGCCACCGCCTCCAGCTCGAGTCGTCGATGTTGGCGGTGCGGCCGGGGCGTACTCGATATGGCTCGCCGAACAGGGGTACGAGGTCCATCTCGTCGACGCCTCTCCGCGCTTGGTGGAAGAGGCGCGAGGGCGAAGCGCGACGTCGGCAACACCGATCGCGTCGCTGTCGGTGGCCGATGCTCGCCGACTGCCGCAGCAGGACGGTTCAGCTACGGTGGTCCTCGTCATGGGGCCGCTCTACCATCTTCCGTCCGAGGCCGATCGGGTCGCGTCGCTTCGCGAGGTGTTCCGTGTCCTTGCTAGGGGTGGCATAGCCGTGGCGGCAGCCATCTCGCGCTATGCCTCTGCCTTGGACGGCCTGGCGCGGAAGCTCTCCTTGGACCCTCGTTTCGTGAAAATCCGCGACCGTGATCTTGCGGACGGCCAGCACCGGAACGACACCGACAACATGGACTACTTTACGACCGCGTACTTTCATCGGCCGGATGATCTTCGCTCCGAACTGGAGGTCGCCGGCTTGCGAAATGTCAGGGTGCTGGGGGTCGAAGGCCCCGGGTGGATCTTGCAGGATTTCGACACCAGATGGGAGGACGCTGAGCTGAGAAAGGACCTGCTCGATGTTGCGCGAGCGTTGGAGTCCGAATCGTCCGTCGTTGGCGTCAGCGCTCACCTCCTGGGCATCGGCTGGAAGCAATGATGAGGCGGCCTAGATGCTTGCGATCGCAGCGACCGAAGAATGGCGAACAGCGCACCCTGGAGCAACGATCGGCTTGCTGGAGCTGTCGAGTCTGGAGAGCACCGGCTCCTCTTCCAGGCTGAATGAGCGCAAACGCGAAATCGAAGCGGGCTTGCGGGCACGCTACAAGGATTTCACCCGGCAGGACTTCCTGGCGCTTCCGGTGATGGCCGAATACGACCGGTACTACAGGCGCTTCAACAAGACCTATCACGTGCAGCTTCAACTCGAGTCGATCGTCCTGAAGGGGAAACAGCTTCCGGATGTGTCGCCCGCGGTTGATGCCAACTTCATGGCCGAAGTCGAGACATTGATCCTGACGGCTGGACATGACAGCCAGAAACTGCGCGGACCGATCGTGATCGATGTCTCTCGCGAAGGCGACCAGATGACGCAGATGCACGGCGCGGCCAGGGCCATTCGATCGGGTGACATGATCATGCGGGATGCGGACGGCATCTGTTGTTCGATCATCTACGGGCAAGATGCTCGGTCCCCGATTTCCCCGGAGACTTCCCGTGTACTGTACGTTGCCTACGCGCCCCCGCGTGTGGCAGCGGACATCGTCGAACGCCAGCTCCGAGGGATTGAAGAGAACCTCCGCCTATTCTCGGCGGATCTCGCAGTGGAGCAACATCGCCTGCTCACTACATAGAGTGCACTACCGAACGATCAGCGTGATCGACAGTGCTAGCAGCACTCCCATGACGACGTTGAATATTCTCAGTCGGCGCGGGCTGTGGAGCGCATGCTGGACGGCGGCCCCGAACGCCAGCCAGACGAAGCAGCTCGGCAACGCTGCCAGAAAGAAGAGACCCCCGAGCGAGGCAGCCTGCACGACGGGGTTCCCCGCGTCGGCGCTCAGAAATGTCGCCGCGGCGCTCGCGCTCACCAGCCAGGATTTCGGGTTGACCCACTGGAAGACCGCGGCGCCGAGGTAGCCGATGGGGTCGCCTCCCGGCGTCGAGTCGATGTGGCCGGCCGACGTCGCGATCTTCCAGGACAGCCAGAGCAGGAACGCCGCGCCACCCCAACGGAGCATCTTGAGCGCCAGGGGATGAGCCAGCACGAGGCTGGCGAGCCCGAACGGCACGAGAAACATCATGAGTGCCATGCCGGTCGTGACGCCAAGCAGGCAGGGGAGCCCTCTCAGGACGCCTGCGCGCGCCCCGGCTGCAGTCAGCATGATGTTGCTGGGGCCGGGTGTGACGGCGGCGACGACCGCGAACAGAACAAACGCCAGGACCTGCTCGGTAGACGTACGCTACCTCCAATGAGTCGGGAGGCTTCGATGCGTCTCCACGAAACCAGATCGGCCGGCGAAGGTCTTGAACGATCGTGCCGGGGTACCGTCAAGGGCTGGATCGCCGCGGCGAGGCCGGTCAGTGGCGTCGAGCTCTTCAGGGCGTGGTTCGCCGGCGAGGCCTATCGGAAGCATCGCCACGACACCTATGCCGTTGGGGTGACCGACTCGGGCGTCCAGGTTTTCGGCTACAGGGGCTCGATCCATGCGAGCACCGCCGGGCAGGTGGTGGTGTTGTATCCGGATGAAATTCACGACGGCGGCGCGGGGACCGGCGAAGGGTTCGGCTATCGAATCGTCTATGTGGAACCGTCTGTTCTGGGAGCAGCGATACGGGACCTGCGCGGGAAGCCCTATCCGCTACCGTTCGTCGGCGAGCCCGTGACGACAAACGCGATACTCTCGCGCGCCGTCGAGGACGCGTTTCACGGGCCCCTGGAATCGCTGGCGGTCGATAGTCTCATCGTGAATCTGGCCGAGGGACTGATGGCCGCAGAACGGGGTGCGACGAGGCCCTCGGTCTCACGTAACGTCGACGTCCCCGCTGTCGAGCGTGCGCGACAGTTCCTCGACGCGGAGAGGGCGCGCGTCGTGCATTCGACGGAGCTGGAGGCGCTGACGGGCTTGACACGCTACGATCTGGCCCGCCAGTTCCGAATCATGCTCGGGACCAGCCCACATCGCTATCTGCTCATGCGCCGCCTCGAGCTCGCCCGAGATGGAATTCACCGTGGGCGCCCACTCGTCGGGGTCGCCTGCGACGCGGGCTTCGCCGACCAGGCGCACTTCACCCGTGTGTTCAAATCGGCGTTCGGGCTGACTCCCGCACGCTACCGTGCGTTGAGAACGGGTCCGCCCTCCTAACCACGACTTGACGATGCGTCCTGTATGGTGGATATTGTGTCCATCATCATGGAAGCAATCGCGACCGATCTGAACGAGCGCATCGCCGAGCGCGTGCGCGAGCTGCGCGCCCAGCGAGGCCTCTCGCTCGACGCGTTGGCCAGGAAGAGCGGCGTGAGCCGCTCGATGATCTCGCTGATCGAGCGTGGCGAGAGCAGCCCGACCGCGGTGGTCTTGGAGAGGCTCGCCGCGGGCCTAGGCGTGATGCTGGCGTCGCTGTTCGACGCGCCGGCCGCCGCTCCCCAGACGCCCAGCGGGCCAGTCGCCCGGCGCGACGACCAGCCGCAGTGGCAGGACCCAGCCTCGGGCTACCTTCGGCGCAACGTCTCGCCGCCGGGCGTGCCTCAGCCGATGCAGATCGTCGAGGTGCAGTTCCCACCCGGTAGCCGCGTCGCGTTCGAAACCGGCGCGCGCGATGCGCGCGTGTACCAGCAGGTGTGGGTGCTCGACGGCGCGATCGACGTCACGCTGGGCACGGAGCGCCACCGATTGCGCAAAGGAGACTGCCTGGCCATGCAGCTCGACCGGCCGACGATGTTCCACAACCCCACGCGAAAGCCCACACGTTACGCGGTGGTGATCGCGACCGAAACGTCCTCGCGACGATGAACGCGCCCAGCTGGTCACTGCGACGCGTTCGCGCACTCGATGACGCGCCGATCGACGGGCTGGCCGACGTGCTGATCGACTGCGTCGAAGGCGGGGCCTCGGTGAGCTTCATGCACCCGCTGCGCCGTGACCGCGCTGTGGCGTTCTGGCGCCGCGTCGCGCAGGACGTGGCCGCGGGCGAACGCGCGCTGCTGGTGGCTGAGGATACTCGAGGCGTCTGCGGCACCGTGCAGCTGGTGCTCGATCAGCCCGAGAACCAACCGCACCGCGCGGAGCTCTCGAAGATGCTGGTGCATCGCCGCGCGCGCCGCCAGGGGCTGGGGGCCGCGCTGATGCGCGCTGCTGAAGCGACGGCGCGCGAATGCGGCAAGACTCTGCTGGTGCTCGACACCGCCTCGGCCGACGCCGAACGTCTGTACGAGCGCATGGGCTGGGAGCGTGTGGGCGTGATCCCCGGCTATGCGTTGCTGCCTCAGGGCGGGCTCTGCGGCACGACGGTGTACTACCGGAACCTCGGCCCGGCGCGCTAGCCTCACAGGAGGAAAGACTAGACACGCCTAACAGTGGAGGTCACGATGCCGCAGCTTTTTGCCGTCGTTCGCACCCGCGGCCCGGCCTGGCAGGAAGCCCGACCTCTGGAGGGCCAGGCTGACTGGGCCGGCCATGCTTCGTTCATGAACTCCCTCGAAAACGAGGGGTTCGTGATCCTCGGCGGTCCGCTCGAAGGCACCTCCGACGTGCTGCTCGTCGTGAGCGCCAAGTCTCCCGATGAAGTCCGCTCCCGCCTGGCAAAGGATCCCTGGGAGGCCGTGGGTCTACTCCGTGTCAGCCGCGTCGCCCCGTGGACGCTCCGGCTGGGCTCTCTCGCGGTAATTCGCGGCTCCTAGCCCAGCCGGTCGGTGTTGTGGTAATCATGCGGGCCACATGGACGCCCTCGGCCTCGTCCACGACTCGAGCTCGTGGACATGCACGATTCGCGTTCCACAATGCACTGCACGATGAGCACTCCGAGGAGACCGCCGATGCGGAAGCTTCGCTGCTCGATCTGGCCCGGCGCGGATTGAAAGCGCTGCTGACGAAGTAAGCGGCGGCGCCAGCGCTGACCTCCGACGATGTCCTTGAAGGCCACGCTCGTCGAGATTATCGAGCAGCAGGTGGAGAGACGTGGTACCGCCGGCATCGCGGTGATCACGGCAGCTACCGCGGGGCCGGTGACGGCCTGGGTTCCGGGCTCCGCCGACGAGGAACCGGCGTATCTCGCCTACAGCATCACCAAGACGTTCATCGCGGCGCTCGTGCTGTTGTTGCGGGACGAGAGACGCGTGAGCCTGGACGATCGCCTGGCGCGCTGGTTCCCCGCCCTCGCCGGAGCGGAGCGAATCTCACTTCGTCAGCTTCTCAACCACACCGCCGGCGTGCCCGACTATGGCGGGGTGCGCGCGTACCATGACGACGTGCGTGCCTCGCCGTCGACGCCGTGGTCGTTCGAAAGGTTTGTGGCGGAAACGCTCGAGAAGGGGCTGAGCTTCGAGCCGGGGGGCGGTTGGGCCTACTCGAACCCGGGCTACATGTTCCTCAAGCGCATCACGGAGCAGGTCGCCGACAGCTCCTTCGCCACCCTGGTCCTCGAGCGGATCGCTCGGCCGCTCGGCCTCGGCAGAACATTCGTGCCCGAGTCGGTCGGGGACCTCGCCACGCTCGCTCCGGCCTCATCCCGATCGCTGGCTGATGATGCCGTCCCTCGCGACGTACGCGACTCCTATCATCCCGGCTGGGTCTCTCACGGAGTCGTGGCATCGACACCAACTGAAATCGCGTGCTTTTTCGACGCGCTGTTCCGCGGGCGCCTGATCTCATCCGTTTCCCTTCAAGAGCTGACGACACTCGTCCCTGTATCGGCGGCGCGGGTCGAGTCGGCCCACTGGGGCCGGCCTGGCTATGGGCTGGGGATCATGGGGGATGCCGTGTCGCGCTGGGGTCGACTCTGGGGCCACAACGGCGGGGGACCGGGGTACACGACGTCTGCGTTTCACGCGCCGGATCTCGGCGGCGTTTCGGTCTGCGCGATGTGCGCGCTCGAAGAGAAGTCGACGGCCGAGCAGCTCGTGTTCGCGGTGCTCGACGCTCTTCGCGGCACGAGCACCGGAGCGACGCCATCCTCAAGCTGATCGTCGGTGTGCTCAGCAACGTGGCCATCTTCGGCGGCTTGCTGTTCTTGCCGACACGCAATCTGAGCTGGTGGCGCGCGTGGGTTTTTCTTGGAGTCGTCCTAGTCGGTGCGGCCGCGAGTACCGTGAGTGTTCGCCTCGCCAGCCGAGCTTTGCTCGAAGAGCGCTTCAAGTCGCCGGTTCAAGAAGGGCAACCGCTGGCGGACAAGATCATCGTGATCTTGCTGATCGCCACGTTCGTCGGCGTGATCGCCTTCATTCCCATCGACGTGTTTCGCCTTCATCTGATGGCTCGGCCGAACAGATTCGTGTCCTCGGCCGGGCTCGTCCTCTTCGTCGCCGGCTGGTGGGTCATGACGCTCGCACTGCGAGCGAATCCCTTTGCGGCGCCGGTGGTGAAGCATCAGGAGGACCGCCGGCAGGTGGCGATCGACAGCGGGCTCTACAGCCTGGTGCGACACCCGATGTACGCGGGCGCGATCACGCTGTTCGTCGGGATGCCGCTGTGGCTCGAATCCTACGCCGCGACGATCCTGGCGAGCATTCCCGCCGGCCTCCTCGTTCTACGGATCCACATCGAGGAGCGGTTCCTCAGGCGCGAGCTGCCGGGTTACGCCGCCTATGCGCGACGGGACGATACCGGCTGATCCCTTGTCTCTGGTAGCCTCGAGGACGAGGAGCCAGCTCAGCGCAGATAGGTGGCTTGTCGGCGCTTGTACTCGTCCTGCTTCAAGGCGACCTTCAGCAGCTCTTCGGACGCGACGCGGTCCTTGAGCCCGGCGGGCGATCCGCCCTCGCGCAGGTACTTGAGCGTGTCGTACACCGCCTTGGCTGCCGCGTAGAAGGGGTGATGGCCTTGCAGCGCGATGCGCACGCCCTGAGCCGCGAGATAGCTCCGGTCGGATAGCTCGGGCGGCGCGCCGCCCAGCATGAGCGGCAGCCTCGTGGCGCGGCGCATCGCCTCGACCTCTTCGCGCCTGGTCGCGCCCGCGAGAAAGATCGCGTCCACTCCGGTGTCCTGATACGCCTTGACGCGCTTCTCCGTCTCGGCGATGCCACCGCGGCGAAGCGCGCCGGTGCGACCGATGACGACCAGCGAGGGATCCTGGCGGGCGGCCACGGCGCCCCTGAGCTTCCCCAGCATCTCCTCGACCGAAATCAAGGCTTCCGCCTGGCCGCCAAACGCGGTCGGGAGCACCGTGTCTTCGATGGTGAGGCCGGCGACACCGGCAGACTCCAGCTCTTCCACCGTGCGCATCACGTTGAGCGCGTTCCCGTAGCCGTGGTCGGCGTCCACCATGAGCGGCAGGTCGCTCCCGCGCGTGATGCGTCGGATCTGCGCGGCGAACTCGGTCAGGGTCAAGACGACGAGATCCGGCGCGCCGAGAACCGTCCCCGAGGCGATCGAGCCCGCGAACATGCCGACCTCGAACCCCAGCGATTCGGCCATGCGCGCCGACATCGCGTCGAACACCGACGCGGGGTGGACGCAGGCACTGCCTTCGAGGACTCGACGATACTGTCTGCGGCGTTCGCTGAGGAGCATCATGGTCCTTTCTTGTCGGTCGCCAGGGGCAAGAGCTCGGCGCCGGGCGCCGGCGCGACCTCGAAGGCGTTCAGGATGGCGGTGACGATGCCGTAGTGACCGACGAGACAGGTGAGCTCGACGAGCCACGGGACGCCGTGCCGGCTCTGGAGGCGATCGAACAGGTCCTGGGCCACGGCGTTGGTTCGTGAAAGCTGCCGCACGTAGTCGGCGATGTCGCCCTCGGCGGGCGGCACCCCCGCGAGATCGCCGTGATCGCGCACCGCGCCGACCGCCGCGTCGCTGACGCCGGCGTTGCGGGCCGCCGGCGCGTGTGCCGCCCAGACGTAGGGGCAGTCCTTCTCGCGCGCGGTGGCGACGATCGCCAGCTCCCTCGAAGCGGGCTCCAGCCTCGACTTGAACCGGAGGTAGGTGCCGACGTCGAGATGCCGCCGGCAGAGCACCGGGCTGTGCAGCAGCATGCCGAACGGGCCGCGCACGCTGCCCCGACCTTCGGTCACCGCGTCGAAGACGGCCCGATCCGTCTCGGCGAGCTGATCCCGGCGGGTGACGGGCTCGACGCGGGGCGCGGGGAGTGGAGCGCGGACTGTCGACTGCGTCGCGGGCGGGCGGGGCACCGCCGGCAACACTTCAGCGGGAGAGTTGGGCGTGACCTCGAACCCGTTCAGGATGCCGGCGAGCGCCTGATAGCGACTGACCCACACCGTGAGCTCGACCAGCCAGCGCGGGCCGTGAGCCTTGAGGAGCCGGTCGAACACGTCGGACTCGACGCGATTGTTCTGGATGAGCTGCCGGACGTAGAGGACGAGGCTCGCCTCGGCCTCTGACAGTCCGGTCACCGCTCGACGTTCACGAACCGCGTCGATGGTCGCCGCGGGTACGCCCGCTTTTCGCGCGAGCGGCACGTGCGCATTCCAGACATAACCGCAATCCCGTTCCCGGGCCGTCGTGCAGACGGCGAGCTCGGCGTGCTGCGGCTCGACGATGCTCTGTCGGTGGAGGTATTCGCTGATCTCATTCCAGGGGCGGGCGAGGCCGGGGCTCCACAACACGATCGTGGATGGGCCGCTGATCCGGCCGCGGAGAGCCGCCAGCTCATCGAAAAGCGCGTGGTGCTCGGGGGCGACGTCGTCCCGGTTGACGATCGGTTTCACGCGCGCCATGTCGAATTCCCTCCTGCGTCTCGCGCGCGGGCTAGCGGGGTTTCAGCCGCACGTCTTCGAGCGGCGCCGACCAGGGATACGGATCGATCAGCATCAGCGCCGGCTCGGCGACGCGTGGCCCGACGCCGCTCGGCCAGATGAATTCCCAGAGCGGCCCGAAGCGCACGCGCTCGTGGAGGAGCTGCTGGATCTGGTGCAGCATCGCTTCGCGCTTGCGCCGGTCCGTCTCGCGCGACTGCTGCTTGTAGAGCGCCTCCACGTCCGGATCCTGGCCGCGCGCATAGGCGCCGTCGCTCGGCACCGTGTCGGCCAGCCGGGTCGCCGCGTTGCCGTAGCTCGCCACCGTGCACATGCAGAGGCCGTGGAGCTTCTTGCTCGACCACGCGGTCTGGAGCGCCGCGCGCTCCATCGTGCGCACCTTGATCTTGATGCCGACCGCGCCGAAGTAGCCCGCGATCGTCTCGCCGGTCGAGAAGTAGGGCGGATAGGGATAGAGATCGCCGGCGTCGAAGCCGTTCGGGTAGCCGGCTTCCGCGAGGAGCTGCTTGGACTTCGCCGGATCGTAGGGATAGGGCTCGAGCGGCAGCGCGAACTCGAACTTGCGCGGCACCATCGCGCCGGTCAGCCGCGAGGCGCCGAGCGTCTCGGACTCGTTGAGCGATCGCCGATCGACGGCCATGACTGCCGCCAGCCGCACGCGCCGGTCGTGCCAGGGCGACTTCGGATCCCACTGATCGAAGAAGTCCAGGTAGTGGATGCCGATCGCGCCGGAGAAGGCCAGCCGGATCGTCGGATCGCGCTTGAGCTCGAGGGCGGTCGGCCCGTCGAGCATGTACGCCACGTCCACCTCGCCGTTCTTCAGCATGGCCGCGCGGGTGGTGGCGTCTGGCACCGTCTTGAACACGAGCCGCTTCACCGACGGCGTCTTGCGCCAGTAACCCTCGAAGGCCTCCATGATCAGCTCGATCCCGGGGGTGTGGCTCACGAACTTGTAGGGCCCGAGCCCGACCGGCCGCTTCTTGAAGCCGTCGTCGCCGACGCTCTCGACGTACTTCTTCGGCACGATCCAGGCGGCGCCCGTGGCCAGGGTGCCGTAGAAGGCCATGAAGTCGGGGAAGGGCTCGTGCAGGTGGAAGCGCACCCGCGAGGGGCTGACGATCTCGACGTCGCGCACCCGGTCTTTCAGGACCTTGCCGACCTTCGAGCGCTGGAAGCTGAACCTCACGTCCTCGGCGGTGAAGGGATCACCGTTGTGGAACTTGACGCCCTCGCGCAGCGTGAACTCGTAGACCTTCTGGTCGGCGCTCACCGTCCACGATTCGGCGAGGCTCGGCGCCATGAGATTGCCGGGCATCGGCTTCACGAGCGCGTCGTGCATCGCGTAGAGGATCCAGAACGGCGTGATGAAGCCCGCGGTCGTCTCGCCCGGGTCGAACCAGGCGGGCGCCAGGGTCACGTAGAGCGCCCAGCGCATCTCGCCTTCGGGCTTCGTCGGGGTCGCCGGCTTCGGCTGCGCCGCGGCGTTCGAGACGAGACCGGTGACAAGCACCGTCGCGAGCACGAGTCGGATCATGGTCGGTCGTCTCCGTTCCGATCTATCGGGGCACGACGTCGCCCCAGACCACGTAGCGTCGATGCGTGCGCGGCTCACGCCCCTCGTCGACCATCCGCTGTGCCTGGGCGGCGACCAGATCGTGCAGCGGGTCGCTACGGACGTTCCGGAGGCCGTGCGCGGTGAGTAGCCGCTCGATCTCTTCGCGCGATCTTCCGCCCAGGAAAGGAAGCTGGTCGCCGATCGCCGCGTACTCCTGGCTCGAGCGCGCGCTGCCGGCCGGCAGTGTCAGGACGCCGGGGTCGAACTGGCCGTCCACGACGACGAGGCGTCCGCCAGGACGCAGCACGCGGATCCACTCGTCGATCGCGGCTTCCGGGTGCGGAAGCGTCCAGAGCAGGTGCCGGCTGATCACGAGGTCGAAGCTGGCGGCCGCGAACAGAAGCTGCTCGGCGTCGGCCTCTTCCAGTCGGACCGACACGGCGCGCTCCGCGGCCTTGCGCCGCGCCTCGGCGATCATGGCCGGCGCGAAGTCGACGCCGGTGACGCGATGGCCCCGGCCGGCGAGCTCGAAGGTGAGAAAGCCGGTGCCGCATCCGGCGTCGAGCGCGTCGAGCTTGCCGCGGGCCGGAAGGACGAGATCGAGGATGCGATCCCAGGCGGCGCGCTCGGCCGCCGTGCGGATGCTGTGGCCGAAGTCTTCGTCGAATCCGGGCGCCCGCCGGTTCCAGTGCGCGGCGACCTGCTGCTTGACGACGTCAGGTGGGCCGGACTGGCCGGGGGCGCCCACGGGTTTACACCTTCTCGATCACTTCGATCTGCACTCCATCCGGCGCCTCCAGGAAGCAGACGCGCCGGCCGTTGCTGGGCGGAAGCTCTTCCAGGATGCGGATGCCCTTGGCCTGGAACTGGGCCAGCATTCCGGGATAGTCATCCGTGTCCACCGCGATGTGCTCGATGCCGTAGTGCTGCTCGCGGCCTTGCGACTCGATCAGGCCGGTGATGTTGAGCTGCAGCCCGTGCAGGTTCACGCGGTAGCCACGCGCGCCCATGTCGGCGATCAAGGTCGCGCCGAGGTTGTCGACGTAGAACTGCATCGTCTGCTTGGGGTCGCGGGTCTTCACGTGCACGTGATGAGTGCCGAACGCCATGAGGACTCTCCTAGTGGGCGGCTGGTGTCGGCTGCGCCCCGGTGAAGATCTCCTTGATCGCGTCGCGGATCTTGTGGATCTCCTTCAGTGCCGGCAGGAAATCGACGGCTCCCGGCGCCTTCCGGTCGTAGAGCTTCTTGCCGTCGAGGTACACTTCGAACCGGCCGCTGTCGGATGGGGTGAGGGTGATCGCCGTTTCCCGATAGTTGATCGAGGAAAGCTCGGCCGCCACACTGACGGCCACCGGTAGGTACCCTCAAACGACGCAGTACACGATCTCGACGTGACATTTGCCTTCGGCCATGTGGCCCTCCTTGGAGATGATGTCTGGCATGTTATCTGGAACATGAGCGTCCAGCAACGTCGTTGCCGCGGCGAGGAGCTCGGCGTGACCGGCAAGGGAGGCAGCCCGCCTTGGCCGCCCGGCGAGGTGCTGGTTGCCAGCCTCACCCGACCGGACGCGACGTACTACGCGCTGGCGATTCCGCAGGCCGTCCTCGATGGCGAGGCGCTGACGAGCTTTCTGGCTCGCGTGGCCCCCTCTGGGTGCCCTTCCCCCGGGGCGCTGATCCGCGCGTATAGCCTGCCGGATGCCCCGTTCCCATCAATTCTCTTGAAGGAGCACGAGGACGCTCCTGACGGCCTCGGCGACGCCTACCGCCGATTCCTCGACTTCGCTCGCCGCCATTGGCTGGCAGCCCTGGGTCAGACAGGCCCGGGGCTCTGTCCGGTCCTCGCCTGGGATGCGGGCGCTCCCCGGCGGCTCCTCGGGCAGGGGGAGCTGGCCGGCGTCGCGGCCGACGCGGACCTGACGCCAACGGGCATAGCCGATGGCTATCTTGGCCGCGGGTTACTGCTGCTGGCGAATCCCGATCTCTCGGAGTCGTGGCCGACCCTGATGTCCCTGGGCGGTCCCACCAAAGCCCGCAAAATCACCGGTCGGGAGTTCCCCGTCTGGGTCGACCTGCCAGCCCACCAACCTTCGCTCCTGAGTAGCCCGCTGCTGAGGCGGATCGAACATCTCATTGATCCCTGATTTCTTCAGGAGCGTCAGTCGCGTGAGGCTGGCCTGCCGCACGGCGCGGCTCTGCCGGAGAATCCGGGTCAAGAGTGATCAGCGATCGAAGCGAGTGCTTCCAGTTGCTCGGCATGGCGGCAGACGGGGTTGAGCAGGAGATGGTTCGCGCCGATGGCAACCAGCTCCTCGAGGCGCTCGCGAACTTGCTCGGGCGTGCCGTGCACACCCGAGGCGTCGGTTCCGGCGGGGTTGTGGTAGACCACGCTGAACCAGCGGTGAAGCTCGGTCCGGGCGACGTCGGCACGCTCGTGCACTGACAGGAATACGCGCTTCGAGACCGGAAACGTCTTGGGATCGCGCCGGGCCTTCTCGAGATGCTCGCGGAGCAAGGGGACCGATCGCTTGAAGTCGGCGTGGCTCGAGCCGCCGGCGCCCATCCATCCGTCGGCGATGGCGGCGGCCCTGCGAAGCGCGTCGGGGTGCCCGCCTCCCATCCAGATCGGCGGATGCGGCGTTTGCACGGGCTTCGGCGACATGGCGCCGGCGTCGAGCTGGAAGATGCCGCCGCGGTAGTTCACCTTCGGTTCAGTCCACAGGGCCTTGATGAGCTCGACTCCTTCACGAAAGCGCCGCACACGGCGCTCGCGTGGCACCTGGAATTGTGTGTAGTGCTGATCACGGCCCAGGCCGACGCCGAGGATTGCTCGGCCGTTGCTCACGTAGTCGAGTGTCGCGACCTGGTGCGCGACGTGAATGGGATTCTGGATGGGCAGAACGACCACCGAAACGCCGACACGGATCGACCTGGTCATCGCGGCCGCGTAGGTCAACACCACGATCGGGTCGAAAGAGAAGACGTGATCGAGCGTATTCTCGGTTACCCACAGGTCGCGAAAGCCGAGCGCCTCGGCGCGCTGCGCGACCTGGCGCACGACATTCATGTCGATCGGCTCCGGCGAGCGGTGGGGAAGCGACATGCCGAGCGTGATCCTGTCTTTCAGGGCCATGCGATCGTCATCCTCCGAGCGTTGAGCGGCGGCGAGCTCCGCGCGCGATCGTGATCACTCGATGACCTGATCCGCCCGCAGCAGTAGCAAGTGGGGAATCGTCAGACCCAACGCCTTCGCGGTCTTGAGGTTGATAACCAGCTGGAACTTGGTGGGCTGCTCGACGGGCAGGTCGCCCGGGCGCGCGCCCTTGAGAATCTTGTCGGCGTAGCCGGCGAGCCGTGCATGGGCGTCGCGCTGGCTCGCGCCGTAGCTCATCAATCCACCCGCGGCGGCATACTCGGACCAACCGAACATCGACGGCAATCGCTGCGCGACGGCGAAGTTGGCGAGGGCGACACGGTTTGCCATCGTCGCGCCCTCAGGAAAGACGATCATCGCGTCCGGGCGCGCCCGTCGCACACTTTCGAGTGCCTTATCGAGCTCCGGGCTCGATCCGAAGGGAGACTGCGAGAAGGCAATATAGATGAGATTGATCCCAAGCTTCTGAGCGGCCGCTTCGGTGGCACGCAGCTCGGCCTTCTCTCCGGGATGATCGGTATTCGACAGCGCCGCCAGCGAGTGCAAGCGCGGCAGAGCTTCCTTGAGCAGTTCCACGCGCTTGCCCGCGAGCTCGAGTGACAGGAAAGTGCTCCCGGTGAGGTTGCCGCCCGGGCGCGACAGACTCTGCACGAGGCCGGCCTCGACTGGATCGCCGCTGATCGTGAAGATCACAGGAATGTCCTTGATCGCCCGCGCGGCGCGCACGGCCGTGAGACTGGCGACGATCAGGACCACCTTTGCCTGCATCAATTCCGAGGCTCCGCGGCGCAGTGCCTCCAGGTCTCCGTGAGCGTGCCGAGTCTCCAGAACGATGTTCTGCCCCTCGACGTAGTCGAGCGAGCGCAGACCTTCGCGAAACGCCTCCAGGAATGGATCGGGCTCGGAACCCGCAGACAGCCAGCCGACGCGAGGCGGCGTCGACGGCTTCTGAGCAAACGCGCGCGATGGCAGGAGCATGCCGACGAGGCCGAGGAGTATCGCGCGTCTGGCCATGAAAAGCTCGGGCTCGACGACACGGTGTCCGGTCATCGTCGCTCACTCAGCATGCTGACAATTTTCCGCTCACTCGCGACCGACTTAAAGAAAGGCGCTAGTGGTTCTTCAGCGGCTCGGCGTCGATCAGCACGAACAGCATGCGGCAGATCCGATCGCTGCGATTCGACCAGGCGTGGTAGGTGCCGCGCTGGATCAGAACGTCGCCGGGACGCATGAGCGTCTCGTCCTCGTCCAGGACTGCCCACACCTGCCCCTCGAGGCAGACCGCGTAGTCCACGGTGTCGGTCGCGTGGAAGCCCGGGTGGCGCGCTGACCGATCTGGCGTCGTCTTGCAATTCCGGCGGCGTAGCTCGTCCGGGCTGTAGGCGCGCTCCGAGTCCGGAACGATGTCGGTGATGCGGACGACGGTGCCGCCGCGGTGGGCGGGCGGCGTATGCATGATCACGCCGTCCGGCACGGGGTCGAGCGTTCCTTCGTTCGAGGCGGGCGCGGCGCTCGTGGTCCACAAGCCCGTGCGCACCGGCGCGCCCGGCGCGACCGGCGCCGTCGGGAGCATCGCGTCCGAGAGGATGAAGGAACGCCCGGCGGTGTTGACGCCCGTCACGATCCGGCGCACTTTGCCCGGCATGTCGGCTTCTCCCTCACGCCTTCTTCAGAGTCAGCTGAACGAGCCGGTCGGCTCGCGGCTGTTTGTCGAGATCTCGGCAGGTGGCGATGATCTCTTCGAACTGTGCGGCTGGGATCGGCAGTCCCGGGATCACCTCGCGGATGCGCTGCGTCTCCTCGGCGAAGTCCCAGATGAACTCGCGGCCGGTCGACTGCTTCGTGTAGCTCTTGCCGTCCTTCGTGAAGATCGTGATCCGCGGTCCGAAGAGGGTCATCTTGTGCGACGGAATCAACGTGACCCGCTTCATGAGATCGAGCACCTCGGGCGGATCGTCGGCGCCGGCCGGGTCGACCTGCGCCTTCAGCATCGGGAAGCCGCGCCTGACGACGCCATAGGCGGCGTAGTACGCCGTGCTGCCCGGCTTCGACTCGAGGTCCTCCCGCCGGCTGGGAAACGCGGGGCTCGGATACTGCGTCTCGAGCCAGTTCACCACCGCCTCTACGCGCTCGACGTCCTTGTAGGCGATGTCGTGCTCCGCGCACAGCTTCGCCGTGACGTCGACGTGGGCGATGTTGTACCCCGCGGTCGAGTAGATGCGATAGAGCGTCTCGAGGAACATCCAGTCCTTCCCGAGCGCGGACGTGATCTTGTCCAGGCTCGCGTGCGTGTCCCCAACGAAGCTGTGGGTGAGCCGGCCCTGGTTGTTGCCGGCGTAGGCGTGATAGAAGCCGGCGTCGCCCTCGAGTACGGTCTCGCCGCCGACATGACCCTGCTTCGCAAGAGTGACCGCCAGCATCGCGTTGCGAACGGCGGCGCCTTCGCGCAGCGCCCGGCCGCCGCTCCGCGCGCCTTCGAGATTGCCGGCCGCCAGGCTCGCGCAGAGCGCGATCGTGCTGTTCACCTGATCCTCGGTGAAGCCCATGATCTTCGCGGCCACGACGGCGGGGCCGAAGATGCCGAACACGACGCCGGCGTGGAAGCCGCGCGCCATCACCGTGGGAATGAAGTCGGCCGCCATCCGCTCCATCACCTCGTAGCCCGCGGCGAGGCCGGTGAGGAAGTCGCGCCCCGACGTGCCGCTCGTCTCCGCCGCGACGAAGGCGCCGGGGATGATGCTCGTGCCCGGGTGCGTTAGCATGCGGAAGGTATCCCACTTGCCGCCGGCCATCGCCATCTCGGCATTCGCGAACGCGGCACCGCCCTTCGTCACGCGCGCGCCGTCCACCATGATCGTGGCGCCGTTCTTCACGCCGGCTTCTTCCTCGCTCATGAGCTTCACCGCCTGCCGACCGCCCGGCGTCAGCGAGCCGAGCAGGACCGACGCAAGACCGTGGAGCGTGACGCCCTTGGCGCGATCGACGACCTCGGGAGGGAGATCCTCGTAGCGGAGAGCAGCGACCCACTGCGCGAGTTGCCGGCTGAGCGATGCCATGTTCATCTCCTTCGTGCCGGAGGGGTGCGCCGGCGTGCTGCCCGGGCGGGCGTCTGGCGCGAGGCCGAGCCCGCCCGGGCGTCGGTCGATCGGAGGGAGGTTACCGCAGGGGTGAGAACGCCGCCGGCAGGAGCATCTTGTTCTCCTGCCGAACCGGGCGGACGCCGGACTGCGGCGGCCACTGGCCACCCTTGCGCGACTCCTCGCGGATCCGCGTGCGCTCGTTGGAGTCCTTGTACGGCCAGACGTGCACGAACTTGTTGAGGCCGCCGAGCTCGCTCGTCCAGCACGCCGCCAGCGGCGAGAGCTTCTCGCGGATCGGAACAGCCTTGCCCCACGCCTCGAGCACCGCCGGGAGATCGCCCGGCGCGTAGGTGTAGATCCGCATCTCGTAGAAGTTGCCGGTGCCGAAGTCGCGACTGCCGAGCGGCTGCATGAACGGAGCTGGAATCATGATGTCGGCTTGCTGCTCGACGATCAGGTCACGGCCGCCCGGCAGTTGCTGGAGCTCCGTGTCCTTCGCCATCGCGTCACGCACCGCCGTGCGGTGCTTGAGGTCCTCGTAGGGCCACACGTGCACGACCTGGTTGAGCGGGCCAAAGTCGGTGTGCCAGAAGGCACCGAGCTTCGAATGCTTTTCACGAAGGGGCTTCCGCTTCGCGAAGCGATCCTCGAACTCGGCCACGGCTCCGGTGCGCAGGGTGTAGGTGCGAACTTCGTAGATCATGTGCTCCTCCTGTTGATTTGCTCTAGGGCCTGAACACGGCGAACACTTTGTCGGAGTTCGAGATCCACGACTCCAGGAAGACGGACTCGTCGGGCTTGCGGCGAAGCTCCGCCATCGCGCCGGCGAGGCAGAACCAGTTCAAGAGCTCGTGATGGCCGCGATCCTCGGCCTGCTCGATGGTCGTGTTGCGCCAGGTCGCCCAGTCGCCATCGCGCAGCGCCTCGTAGTAGCGCTTGTCCGATTCGACGTCCGGGAACATCAGCGCGTTCTTCGCGACCAGGAACGAGTGGCTCCAGCTGGACGAGGCTATCACGGCCACCCGCCACGGGCTCGCGGTCAGCGCGCGGGCGATGGCGCCACCCACCTGGAAGCAGCGCCACGGCTGCGGACCGGGCGGATCGAGCTCGCTCTGCCCCGCGAGCTTCGCGGCCTGCGAGGGCGTCATCGGCGCGCCGTGAGCTCCGATCAGCCAGCGCCCGTACGAGTTCACGGTGAACGGGACGACCGGGTAGGGGAAGCCCTTGCGGTCGATGTCGAGATAGAGGATGGAGTTCACGAACGCGTGGCCGAGGGGATGGTGCAGGGGCTTGTACGAGTAGGCGACGTCGATCCCGTCGCCCAGCAGCGCCGAGGCGAGATGCTTCGCGCCCGCCCTGTGGCCGGCGATCGTGAACGTCTTGTCCTTGGGCTCGTCCCACCAGTTCTCGCCACGGTGACCCTTCCAGGGCTGAACGTCGACGGAGTCATAGGCGAGGATCGAGAACGGCGGCACGCAATCCTCGCGGTAGTTCTCGTATTGATCATCGCCCCAGAGCAGCACGAAATCCGGCTCGAACGCGTCGAGCTCGGCCCGGATCTTCCTGAAGTGATGGATCAGGTCGCTCCGATGCTTCTCGGAGTGGTTCGCTCCCTCGTCATTGCTCCACTGCTCGCGCATCGTCGGATGCCAGCCGGCCGGCGAGCGCAGCGGCTCCGGAAGCAGCGGATCGGCGAGCAAGAGCTTGATTCGGCCGGTCATGTTGCCCTTGTAACAAAGAGGGGGGTAGTGAGTAATGCCGAGGCCGAGTATCTGGCCCATGGGTCCTCCTCTTCTCAGTCAGCCAGCGGGATGGTAACGGACAATCTCGGCTGGTCGCCGACCACGCGGGTCGTGTGGCCTCGACCCGTGAGGTCTTCCGCCAGCGTCACGTGGCCAGGGCCGTAGCGATGCACGGTGCCGTCGCCCAGGCCGATCTCGACTTCGCCGGCCAGGGTGATGACGAACTGCCGGCGCGGCGCGTTGTGCCAGTCGGAGAAGTGGCCGGGCTTCGTCGTGCGAAACACGATGCCCTTGGTCGCCTGCATGGTCGTCAGCTCCGGGTGAGTGGCGAGATCCAGCTCTTCGATGTGGGTCTGGCCGTCTTTCCCGGTGTAGAGGCGGATCATGTTCATGTCGGAGTCTCCTCGCGAAGGAACGCGCCGCAGGCTATGGAACCCGCAACACCAGCTTGCCGAAGAAATCGCGCCCCGTCATGACCTCGTGAGCGCGGGCGGCTTCGGCCAGGTCGAACGTCTGCCCGACCACGCCGCGCAGGCCGCCGTAGCGGGCCCTGTGCATCATCGCCGCGAAGCTTCGGCGGCTGCGAGCCCCGCTGCCCATCAAGGTGAGCGGCCGGCCCTGCAGCACCGACAGGTTGAACGGGATCTGGCTTCCCGCGGTCGTCCCGGTGATGACGAGCCTACCACCGGGCTTGAGGCTCGCGCAGCTCTCGTCCCACACCGTCGCGCCGACACAGTCGAACACCACGTCGACGCCGCGACCGCCGGTGAGCTCCTTGACCCGCTGACTGAACTTCGGCGTGGTCGTGTAGTTGATGACCTCGTCGGCGCCGAGCTCCTTGGCCTTCGCGAGCTTCCAGTCGCTCCCGGCCGTGACGATCGCGCGAGCGCCGACCCCCTTGGCCATCAGCAAGCCGAAGCTGCCGACGCCGCTGCCGACCGCCTGGATCAAGATGTCTTCGCCCTGCTGGAGCTGGACGCGCTCGAAGAGGCAGTGCCAGGCGGTGTGACCCGCGAGCGGAAACGTCGATGCTTCCTCGAACCCCATGCTCTCGGGGATTCGCTGGAGATTGGCGGCGGGCACCTTGCAGTACTGCGCGTGGCCGCCGTCGAGCTCGCCGCCCAGTCGCTTCTGCCGCTCGCAGAACTCGTCGTGCCCGAGCACGCACGGCGAGCAGGTGCCGCACTTGACGCGATTCTCGACGACGACGCGGTCGCCCTCTTTCCAGCCCGTCACGCCGGGCCCGAGACGAGCGATTTCTCCCGCGATGTCGAGCCCGAGGATGCGCGGCAGGCCGCCCGTCGCCGAACGGCCGGCGCGGAGCGCGAGATCGGCGTGGTTCACCGACGTCGCGCGCACGCGCACGATGACCTCGCCGGCGCCCGCTTCCGGATCGGGGCGGTCGCCGAAGATCAGCTTCTCGGGACCGCCGGGCTCGGCGATGTAGACCGCTTTCATCGGAAGATCGCCTGGCACTTCGGCGCATTGAAGATCCAGGTCTCGACCCAGTCCACGAGCTCCATCTTGGCGCCGAGCTCGGCCATCGCCCCTGCCAGGCAGACCCAGTTCAGGACCTCGTGCTGCCCCGAAGCTTCGAGCCGCTCGAGCGGCAGATCGCGCCAGGTCTCGTAGTCGCCCGCGCGCAGGTGCTCGAGCAGCACCCGATCGGCCTCGAGGTCGGGATAGAGGAAGTGATTCTTGGCGGTCAGGAACGCGTGCGACCAGCTCGACGACGCCATGAGCACCACCCGCCACGGGCTCTCGCGCAGGATGCGCCCGGTGAGCCGCCCGAGCTCGAAGCACCGGCGCGGCGACGGCGCCGGCGGGTCCGCTTCTTCAGCGTGCTGAGTGCCGCCACCCTGGTAGCGGATGACGTCGCGCCCGTAGCAGTTCACCGTCACGGGCAACACCGGATACGAGAAGCCCTGACGGTCCAGGTCGAGGTAGAGCAGCGTGTTGGCGAACGCGTGCGCCACGCCGTCGCCATGGAGCGGCCGGTAGGCGTAGGGCATGTCCGCGCCGGCCTCCAGCAGGCGGCTCGCGAGGAAGCGTCCGGCGGCCGGCTGACCGGGCCAGGTGAACGTCTTGTCGGCGGGCTCGCCCCAGATATTCGGGCGATTGCCGAGCCGCTTGAACGGCTGAAACGTGAGCGTGTCGTAAGCCAGCACGCAGAACGGTGGAATCACGTCTTCCCTGAAGTTCTCGTACTGATCGTCGCCCCACATCAAGATGAAGTCGGGCCGGAAGGCGGCGATCTCGTCCCTCAGGGTACGGAACGAGCTGAACACCCGCGCGCGGTGCGCCTTGAACGAGGTGATGCCCTCGTCGTCCCCCCATTCGGCCCGCATCGGCTCGGGCCAGCTGGCAGGGTTCCGCAGATCCTCCGGGATGCGCGGGTCCGTGTGGAGCATCCGCGCCAGCGGCCAGGGCTTGTACTCATCGGGCACGAGACCGGGCGGATAGTGCGTCGTACCGATCCCCAGGATGTCGCCCATGGCCGTCTCCTCCGTGTAGCGGCGAGTATCGATCCCCGGTCGCTCAGCCCCTTATGCGCGGGAGGATCGCACAAAGTCTCGCCAGACGCCAACGCACTGAGCCGTCGCCGATTGCTGGACGTAGCCGCGCGCCGGCACCTCCACGAGGGTTGCGCGCGGTAGGAGCGCGGCCAGCCCCTGAGCGCGATCTCCTTCGATCGTGTTGTCTAACGTTCGCGGTGAGCAGCCGCGACGAGCGAATGCGGGCCAGCGGTCAGCTCTACTGCGTGGTTCGGCAGCACCGGGTGGATCATTTCTTGCGTAGCTGAATCACGTTGGAGTCTGGGGCTTGTGCTCCGACCGAGCTGTCCGCTCGGCTCAAGCAGAGTCGGAGCGACATTCCAGCGCTGGCCGCTGTCGGTGATCACGGTAACTGTCCGGCGGTTGTAGCGGGTGAGCATACCCACCACGATCGGCTGGCCTTCCGGTCGAAGCGAGACGCGCCGATCTTGAACTGGAGCATCTGGCCGTGCGCGCGCATCTGGTTCAAGAACCTCAGGCGCTCTACGACCCGGTTGTTCAGGTCGACGAGCTCCGCCTCGGTAAGCCTGTCGATGTCGATCTTCAAGGTTGGCTCCCCCGTTTGTCGTCCAAGCCCTCAGCGGTCTTCATGTTGTTCACCTCTGCTGCCGACCGCTCAATGCTTACGACACCCATCCAAGTTGTCCGGCGTCATCGCGCGCGATGACCGTTCTCACTGTTCCCGAAACTTCTCGAGGTATCCGAGGTCGAGGGCTTCGTGGGACCAATGCCATCGTGGTCTGGGCCGCCTTCCGGGCGCGGTCCGTACACGCCCCGAACGATACCACACCCCGACCACGGCTGATTCGTCGCCGGCTTCAAATGGACGAACGAGTCCAGCTGAGTCACTCGTTTCTGTCCTTCTAACGCTGCCGATAACCCGCGGCCGCTGAACAACGCGAAGCTGCCGGCGGGTTCATCGGGAAGCTCGACGCTCGGATGTCATCGCCGTCAGTCGAGTCGGAACAGGCGTGCACCGTGAAAACGCTCGCGATCTCGGCGACGTCATGTCTAAGGCGCTAGACGATTCGATAGTTGCCGTGGATAACTTCGCGGATCGACTCGTCGCCAAGCTCAGGTACGACACGCCCAGAGCGCGGGTGATCCTGGAGTCGCTCGACGGCGGCAACGATCCGTTCGACGACAAGGATGGCGTAGTGAGCGGAGTCGCGGGCGACATGCGCGCGTATCGCCTCGACATCCTGGATTGCCTGAGGTGCCCGGATGACCTGGGTCACCGGAGAAGTCGGCGCTTCGCCTCACCGTGATCAACGCCTTGCCCAGCATCCAGTTCTGCCAGCCCGCGCTCGGTTTTCGCCAGGAGCACCAAGCGCTCGATCGCATCTTCCAGCGTGGCATCTGCCGGGAGCTTCTCGATTGCTTCAAGAACTTTCTGTTTGGCGCTGCCCGCCGCCATTGGCACCTCCTCAGCTGCACTCGGCAGCATCGTTCAGGATACCCGAATCCGATGACGACCATCGCGAACCGACCGACCATGCGGCGAACGCCTCGCGGTGAGCAGCCGCGGCGAGCGAATGCGAGCCAGCGGTCCGGGCACTGCGGGGTTAGAAAGCCTGTTGCCACAGGCCGTCATCGTACGACTCCATTTGACGGCGGACTCGCGTGTAGAGCGCGTCGAGTTCCTTGCGAAGCCGCTTGTCCGTCGAGTGGTTGGCTTCCGCCGCCACGAAGCCCAGTAGCTCGTCGAGCTCGTCGAGCGTGTACGGGACCATGTACTTTCCCTTCTCGAGTTGCGCCCGCCGGAGAGCGGTTGTCAGCTCGGGTCCTGCGAACGTGTGCTCCAGCACCAAGACCCGTTCGCGCGAGCTGAAGTTGACCTCGACCTTCTGACTTCGCTTGATCTTCTTCCGCATCACCACAGCTTTCTAACGCCGCGGTGAGCGGCCGTGGCGAGCGTATGCGAGCCGACGGGCCGCTCGACCGGCGTATGTATGCGGACCCTATCCACGAAGACATTCGAGTCCCGCGGTGAGACTGCGATCGAAGTCGCGGGGCACCTCGTGACCGAGATCCGCACGCACTTCAAGCCGGGCAGCCACTCCGTCAGACTGCAAGGTCTCGCAGAAGAGCCGTGCGCGGCCAAAGACGTAGTCCTTGGCCCCTACGACGAGGTACCCGCGGATCTCATGCGGCGGGATGCTTCTAGTGACCGCTCGCACTTTGTCCAGGTCGCAGGGCGCGCAGGGCGACGCCCAGAAATCCACGCGCCGGCTGCAATCTTGTGAGGACCATCCAGATCGCCGTGGCTCCACTCTGCGAGAAGCCCGCCATGATCACCCGGCCGGGATCAACTCGACATTCGCGAATGATTGTCTGGTAGTGTCCGCGAATCTCTTGCGCGGCGCGACCTCGGTCCGCCAACCGAAGCGGCCGGGCGCGATCATTTGGGATGACTGAGGAATGCCAACCAGCCAGCCCTCAGCCGTTGCCCGCTGCCAATGCGGTGAGAACTCCTCGGCGTCGCCGCCCGCTCCATGCAACGCCATCAGCAGCGGCCACGGCGGATCTGTCCCAGGACGGAGTCGAAGGAGTTCTGGTCGGGCGCTGGTCTCGGCCTGCGCGTGCCGCTGCCGACAGACATTGACCAACGCCTCGAATTGCGGGTCACCCTGCAGTACCTTCAGATCTGGGTCCCCGCGCAACGATCCTCCCGACCACCAATGGCCCCGATCGACGGCCTCCTTGAGAAGACGAAGAGCTCCATCAAGATCCCCAACCAATGCTGTCAGGCAGCCTCGCCAGTACAGGGTGTCGCCCCATCGCTCGGGGAAGTGTACCGATTCCCGCTCTGCGAGGGTGGCGCGTCGGCATGGCGGCCCTTGACGTAGTGTCGGAACACGTCATCTCGAAGCTGGCGGAAATCCCGAGTCGTCACTTGACGCGGTTCCCTGGAGCGCTTTCAGTCCTGCCCTGTTCCCTGTCGACGATCCGAACCGCTGCTGACGCCCCAAGTCTGTGCATACGCCTAACGCGCACGATAACCTGCGGCGGCTGAGCAACGCGAAGCCGCCGGCGGGTTCATCAGGATGTTAGGCATCCGGCCTCCTCGGTCCCCATCCACCGTGGAACGCACGGTTGACTGCCTGGACATCGAACGCAGCGGGATCAAAGTCCCTGCCGGCCCACTCCATCATGTCCTCGTGCTCCGGGTGCTTCGGGTCTTTGATCGCCTCCAGAAAGTGATAGTAGCCAGGAAGACCGCCGACGTCCTCCGGAGGACAGGCGCCGCGTCCAGCGAGAACCATCGGGAGGCGTGCGGATGGAGCTTGGGGGTGGACCTCTTCAAGGAGAACCTCATGCTCCCAGCTGTCGCCAAAGTCGTAGTCGTAGACGAGCCAGTCCTTGGGGCGACGAAGCAGTTCAATCAGCCGTGTCGTCTTCTCGTAGGCACTCTCGATCGGAACCAACCGCCGCCCCGTGGCCCGCTGGCCGGGCGGGCGGAGGCGGAAGCAGTGCAAATGACTGTTCGTCCAGCCCATCACGATCTGCAGGGTGTCGTGCAGCCGGTCCAGCGAGACGCCGCTCTCGACCTGAAGTCGCCGCCAGATCGGCGGACGGGAGTGGATAAGCGTGACCTTCATCTGATACACGGCACGCCCTGTCGCAAGATCATGTCCGGCTCTTGGGTTCTTACGCATCAGTTTCCCCGGGTGCGCGCGCCCGCCCCGAATGTTCGCTGATAAGCGACGCCAACGCTGTCCCTTGCTGGGCGACGCTTGCCTCCCAGTCCTCGTAGACGAGGTGATATACCGAGGCCAGCTCACCGTAGAACGCCTGGACCGACATGCGATTCCTTGTGGTCTAACGCTCGGCATGAGCCGCGCGCTTCAGCGCGTCGGCTCCATGCCTTGGTTAGGCGTAACTGCGGCCAGATCTTTGCGCAACGGCCATGCCCCATCAGAATCTGCCGGGCCACATCGTAGGTAACCCCTCCGAAGGTAGTAGTCGAGCGCGTTCTGGCTGGACTCGAGACGCGCAGTCGTGTAGCCGGAGCTCCGTATGGAGGTTTCGGCGAATGTCAGAAGGACCGAGCCGACCCCGCGGCGGGAGCAAGACGGCGAGACATACAGCGCC
>Ga0137377_10000350_pt1 | contig 26879 bp, 19 predicted proteins | sample SagtaG_22_FD_104815 | JGI IMG/M metagenome (GOLD analysis project Ga0137377, IMG submission 104815) | Vadose zone soil microbial communities from Sagehorn Ranch, Mendocino, California, USA - Sage2_L_40_16 metaG | ecosystem: Environmental > Terrestrial > Soil > Vadose zone | place: USA... | reverse complement strand
AGAATCAGCAGCAAGCGGAGAAGTTTCGCATGCTCGATCCGCCGAACTTGCCAGAGCAGCCTTCTTTCCCGAATCGCAAGCTTTTCAGTCTAGGCGGCTTTTGCGCGGGACTGGCGCTGGGAGTCGGCATCGTCCATTTGTCCGAGGCTCGCGACAAGTCCATCCGAAACAGGCGCGACGTCGAGATTTACCTCGGGGTCCCGACACTGGGGCTCATCTCCCATACCGGGAGCACTGGCAAGATTCGTTATCTGACCAATCCAGGAATTCGCGCGAGGCGGCCTGAATTAAGTCTGACAGCTTCATCTTGGAAAGAGCGAAATGTATAAAAAGTTCTTTGGCTTGCGAGAAAGCCCGTTCAAGGTCAACCCGGATCCCCGATATTTGTTTTTGACGCCCGGGATTCAGGAAGCCCTGGCCAGTCTAGCTTACGGGATCCGGGGCAGGAGAGGCATTATCCTGCTAACCGGGGAAGTGGGCACAGGAAAGACCACCCTGCTGCAGATGGTGTTGGACTGGCTCCGCCAGAACCGGGCGGCCACCGCTTTCATTTTCAACACGCACCTGACTGTATCCGAGCTGTTTGAGTGTTTGATGGCAGACCTGGGGATCCCCTGCGAATCGCACTCCAAGAGCGAGATTCTGATACGGCTCAATCGCTGGCTGCTGGACCGGTACAGCCATGGGCAAACAGCGGTGCTGATTGTGGATGAGGCGCAGAGCCTTTCCGACCAAGTATTGGAGGAGATCCGGTTTCTCACGAACCTCGAAACCTCCACGGAAAAACTGTTGCAGGTGGTGCTCTCGGGACAGCCCGAACTCGAAGAGAGACTCAGGCAGCCCCACTTGCGTCAGTTACGCCAGCGGATCACGGTGCGCTGCCGCACGAGCCCATTGTCGCTCGAAGAAACCCAAGGCTACGTTGCGGAACGCTTGCGCATTGCCGGAGCCGGCAACGGACCGCTGTTTTCCCGTGAGGCCATCGAGAGCATCTATCGCCACGCGATGGGGATCCCGCGTGTAATCAACGTGCTCTGCGAACATGCCCTGATCAATGCTTTCGCGGATCAGGAAAAGACGGTTAGCGCCGCTCACGTCGAAGGCGTTGCTCATGAGTTTGAACTGGATCGACCCATAGCACCCCGGAGCACGAATTCGGAAAACCCGACGTCGGTTGAGAAAGTATTGCGCGATCTGTCCGCAGTCCTCGAGCGAATGCGCCAGCCTGTCTCCGTAGGCGTTGGATCCGGGAAGGAAAGCTATGAGCCGTATTCATGAAGCCCTGAAGAGGGCGGAGGAGCAGAAACCGCCGGCATGGAAGCCCTCCGAGCCGACTCCGCTCGGCTTTGGCGGCGATGGCGACAGCCCGGTGGCTCGCGGTGCGTCGCATTCGCCCATAGCGAGAGGAACACCAACGGCGGGACGGGGCCTGCGACTGGAAGAGTTGCGTCAGCGGTGCACCAAGCCGGGCTGGGAGTTGAATCCGGACTACGACGTTTTCTCGACCAAACAATCGTCGTCGCTGTGTGCGGAGCAGTTTAGAACTCTGCGCTCGCATCTGTACCGGCTGCGGGAGAGAAATCCCGTCCGCACACTGCTGGTAACGAGCGCCTTGCCTGGAGAGGGAAAAACCTTTGTGGCCCTCAACCTGGCGCTGGCAATCGCGCGTCAGCACGAGAGGAAGGCCTTGCTGATCGATGCGGACCTGCGCTCTTCGAGTCTTCACGCGCGCCTGGGCGCGCCGCCGGCGCCGGGCTTGAGCGATTTTCTGGGCGCCAAAGTGGATGAGTTCTCCATCTTGCAAGCCGATCCGAGAGTGGAACTCTTCTTCGTTCCTGCGGGCCGGCCAGTGCCCAACCCTTCCGAGCTGCTCGCAAACGGAATGCTGAAAGGGTTCATCCACGGGATAAGTCCCGTCTTTGACTGGGTGATCGTAGATGCGCCGCCGGTTTTGGCGGTGGCCGACGCGGGAATCATTGCTGACTTCTGCGATGGAGTAATCGTGGTAGTCCGCACTGGTGAGACGGCCCACAACCTAGTCAAGACGACGTTGCAAGAATTTCGCGGGAACAATCTTCTAGGCGTTGTGTTGAACGGCTCCAGCGAAGCGGCGGATTACGGCGGTTACTCTTGTTCCGCCGGGTTCGGAACGGACAGGCAGTAACGTCCGGACCGATTGTCCGTACTGGACGGCAACTTGCGTCCAGGCCCACACAACATTTTTCCAGAGTCAGCTACTTGGGACTCTCATGGCGGTAGCTTAGTCAATTCGCTAGACGTACCGGGTAACAGGTAAGAGGTAGGCCTTCCTGGTTATGAATCCGACGTACACGCCGCAAATCTATCCCTGGTTTGCTGTGCAAACCAGGGCGCGCTACGAAAACTTCGCCGCAAAACAACTTGCTGGCAGGGGCTACGAGGTTTTTTTGCCCTTCTACCAGTGCAAGCGGCGTTGGTCTGATCGCATGCAGGAATTCGAAATGCCGCTCTTCCCCGGCTACTTGTTCTGCCGGTTTAATTTGCTGGATCGTCTGCCCATTCTTACGACGCCCGGAGTTATCCAGATCGTCGGAATCGGGAAGACGCCAATTCCCGTGGACGAGGAAGAAGTGAGCGCACTCCATGCCGCGGTCAAGGCGGGACTGCCCAGGCATCCCTGGCCGTTCCTCAAGGTTGGAGAAAGAGTCCGGGTCGAAGCCGGACCACTCAGCGGCCTGGAAGGGGTCCTGCTCAATTTCAAGGGGCGTTATCGGCTGGTGCTGTCCGTTACGCTGCTTCAAAGGTCAGTCGCTGTGGAAGTTGAAAGTGCTTGGGTAACTCCCTCACCACAACAAGCGGTAAGAACTGCCCCGACAGGCTCCATCCTGCTGACCTAGCTTCGAGGGCAGGGGCCCAAACGAGCTGTCGTGTAAGTTTCCGAAGTCCGCACTTTTCTCATGGAGATGTGGTCGATTTGATTTTCAAGTGGCAGAAATTATGTGTGGCATAGCCGGCATGGTTGGCGTTGAGCCCGGGTATCTTGCTGAAGAAGCACAGGTTCGCGCAATGTGCCAGACCGTTGTGCACCGCGGCCCGGATGATGAAGGAATCTACGTCGACGGCCGCGCGGGGCTCGGAATGAGGCGGTTAAGCATCATTGATTTGTCTACCGGACACCAGCCTATTCATAACGAGGATCGCAATCTTTGGGTTGTCTTCAACGGCGAAATCTATAACTTCCCTGAACTGCGCCCGGAGCTCGAAGCACGGGGACACCGCTTCTACACGAATTCGGACACGGAAGTCATCGTGCACTTGTACGAGGAACACGGCGTCGAGTGCGTGAAGAAACTGCGGGGAATGTTTGCGCTCGCGGTCTGGGACCAGCGAAGAGAGACGCTGCTGCTGGCGCGCGATCGCTTCGGGGAAAAACCGCTGTACTACGCGACGGACGGCGCACGGCTGCTGTTCGGTTCGGAAATCAAGACGATTCTAGCCGCTGCACCTGCCCTTGCCGAAATTGCTCCACGGGGGTTGCTGAGCTTTTTCCATTTTGGTTATGTCCCAGATCCGCACACGTCGTTCAAGAACATCAAAAAGCTGCCGCCCGGGCACCTTCTCGAATTCTCCGCGGGGCAGCTGCGGGTTCGAAAATACTGGGATTTGCCCGCTTATGGAACTTATGAACCTCCTTCTGAACAGGAATGCCTTGAAGAGCTCGAGCATCGGATGGCCGAAGCCGTTCGTATTCGCTTGATCAGCGACGTTCCCCTCGGAGCACTCCTGAGCGGAGGTGTCGATTCCTCCATCGTGGTGGCGCTGATGGCGCGGTTCGGTTCGCGGCCCGTCAAGACGTTTTCCATCGGCTTCCCCCATCGAGACTTCAATGAGAGTGAACACGCGCGTGCCGTCGCCGAGAAATTCGGGACAGAGCACCACGAACTTTACGTGGAGCCAAATATCGAGGAAACGGTACAACATCTAACCAGTTTTCTCGAAGAACCCTTTGCCGACTCCTCGACGGTCCCGACCTATCACGTGTGCCGCATGGCTCGGCAACAAGTCACGGTGGCGCTGGCCGGTGATGGAGGAGATGAACTCTTTGCCGGTTACGACCGGTATTTCTCCTATCTGCGGCGCAGAAAAATTCGATTGTTTCCGTTCGGGACGGGGCGCTGGTATCGAGAATGCGTCCATCCGATGCTTCCCATGCATTGGCGGGGTCGCAGGTTTGTTTACAACCTTTCCCTGCCCTGTCGGCAACGCTATTTAGATGGAATATCCATGTTGCCTTGTCGGCGCGAAAAGAACCTCTATTCCAAAGACTTCCTTGCATGGGCAAACAGGCAACCTTCGCCCTACGACTCGTTTGTGCCCTTTCTGGAACACGGTCCCGCCACAGACCCGCTGAGCGAAGTGCAGTATCTCGACGCAAAAACGTATCTTGCGGGAGACATATTGACCAAGGTAGACCGCATGAGCATGGCGAATTCGCTCGAGGTCAGAGCGCCATTTCTGGACCATCCCCTGGCCGAGTGGGCGGCGACGTTGTCGCCGCGATGGAAGTTGCGATTCGGAGAACCGAAGTACGTATTAAAGAAATTAGCAGAGCGACTGCGCATTCCCAGGAAGGTGCTGTACCGCCCAAAACAGGGTTTCACCATGCCTTTGTTCCATTGGTTCCGCGAGAATCCTGGACCGGCGTTGCTCGATATCCTGCTGGAGCCCAGAACCCTGCGGCGGGGATACTTTGCAGAGAGCGGAGTGCGACAACTGCTAAAGGAGCACCGCAACGGGGTTCGCGATCGCTCCTCGGAGCTCTGGCAGCTGCTGATTTTCGAACTCTGGCACCGCAATTTTCTGGAAACGAAATCAAAGCAGAAACCGGCCGCAGCATTCCCGCCGAACGTCTGTGTCCTTGAAGCCGTTCGAGGCGGAAAAGGGCAGGAATTGGCCAGGGCGTAGCCGCTTCAGACAAAAAACTGTGGAAAGGGCTGACACCGTGCCTCTGGCTAATGCATTTCGAAAAATGAATGAAGCAAAAAATACGGCACTTCCCCGTTCTTCGTCGAGTGAAGGCACTCGTGTGCTTGTGTTCATACAGTTGCTGGAACTGGGCGGGTCGGAAACTCAGTGCGTGGAGCTCGCCCGGCGGTTGGCGGCAGAAGGATACTCGGTGACTGTGGGATGCCTCCGGACTGGGGGCCCACTTGAGAAACAGTTGAATGATTCCGGTGTGAGATGCGTTGTCTTTCCAGTTCCAGGAACGCTGTTGCGGCCCAACGCAATTCTGCAGATGTTGAAGCTGGTCGCTTTTATCCGCAAAGAGCGCTTCGGCGTTGTTCACACCAATGACCTGTACTCCAATTTGTTCGCCATACCGGCGGCGTGGCTGGCCAGAGTACCCGTCATTATCTCGAGCCGAAGAGACCTGGGACGCTGGTGGTGGTATACGCCGGCAAGACGGAAACTCCTGCGAAGGATTCAGAATCTTTCGACGCGCGTTCTGGTGAACTCGGAGGCGGTGCGCCAGGAACTGATTACGCGAGACGGCTTTGCTCCCGAAAGAATCGTCGTGGTCTACAACGGGATCGACGCGGAGAGATTTGCTGCGGCGAAAGCGGACCGTGAAAAGCTGATTCCGGGAACCTCGGCACACGACAAGCTGATCATCATGACCGCCAACATGCACACTGGCGCGAAAGGCCACGGTGATTTGATCGAAGCAGCACGAACCGTACGAGAAACATATCCGGAAGCACGATTTCTGCTCGCCGGAGATGGCGAGATGCGGGCGTTCTTTGAAGAACAAGTCCGGTCGGCTGGCTTAGCTCGGATGTTTATCTTCCTCGGGCACCGCACGGATATCCCACAGTTGCTGTCCTGCTGTGACATCGGCGTGCTTACGTCAAGGTCCGAGGGGCTTCCGAATGCGGTCCTTGAATACTTGGCGGCCGGCCTGCCAGTTGTCTCGACCGCGGTGGGGGGCGTGCCGGAGATCATCGAAAACGAGGTTCATGGACTGTTGATTCCGCCTGAGAGTCCGGGAGCTCTCGCGACGGCTATCCTCAGGCTTATGAAGGATGAGCAGCTACGAGAGCGCCTGGGAACAGCGGGACGAGAACGGGTCGAGACACGATTTAATTTTTCAAGGCTTTTGGCCAGCGTGAAGAGAATCTACGAGAAGCCGCTCTCCTCTTCCGGCCGCCGCCAGGTCATTCCTGCAAGGTCCTTCCGTCGGGCGGGCAGCAGCCACGGAAATCTATAGTTGTAGCGCACGCAAAACTCTTCACGCAAAGCAGTGTCAATCACGGGGTGGAGCAATCGAACATGGCTCGTGTAAGCGTATTGGGGCTGGGTTATGTGGGCGCGGTAACGGCGGCCTGCCTGGCGCATAAAGGTCACGAAGTCGTCGGCGTAGACAGCAATCCCGTCAAGGTGGACATGATCGAATCGGGTCAGGCCCCCGTGCTAGAGCCGCGACTCGAGGAGCTGATCGCGGAAGCCCAAAGGTCAGCGCGACTGCACGCCACAACGGATGCGCATTCCGCGGTGCACCAATCCGATGTCTCGTTCCTTTGCGTTGGCACGCCAAGCCTGAGGAACGGCTGTTTGGACTTAAGCAGTGTAAAACGCAGCTGCCAGGACATTGGCGAAGCGCTTCGCTCCAAAGAGGGTTTTCACCTGATTGTAATCCGCAGCACAGTTCTGCCAGGGACATGCACATCTCTGGTCATTCCGACGATCGAACTGGCAAGCAGAAAACACCACGGGGTCGACTTTGCGGTGTGCTCTAACCCGGAATTTACTCGCGAAGGTTCCGCCGTCGCCGATTTCCTGACTCCCGCGATCACGGTTCTAGGAGCCGATGATCCTTCTCATCTTGAGGCGCTGCGTGACCTCTATCGGGATACGCCGGGACAGATCTTCGAGACCTCTTTGGGTGAAGCGGAGATGGTCAAGTACGTGTGCAATGCCTTTCATGCCCTGAAAGTTGCTTTTGCAAATGAAATCGGCTCACTGTGCGAGCAGTTCGATTTGGATGCACGCAAGGTAACAGAGATTTTTGCGTCGGACAAAAAACTCAACATCTCAAAGGCTTATCTGGACCCCGGTTTTGCTTTTGGCGGATCCTGCCTGCCGAAAGACATTCGCGCGCTCACTTATCGGGCAAAACAGCTTGACCTGGACTTGCCGTTATTGCACGCGATCCTTCCGAGCAACCAAGCGCACCTTGACCGTGCCGTGGAAGCGGTCCTTGCAACAAGGCGCAAGAAAATCGGGGTACTTGGTTTGAGCTTCAAGCCTGGCACCGATGACCTTCGCGAAAGTCCCTCGGTCGAGCTAATCAAAAGACTGCTTGGCGAAGGCTGTGAAGTTCAAGTGTGGGACAAGGACGTTTCCATGGGCCGCCTAACTGGATCCAACCGGCAATTTATTCAGGATGAGATCCCCCACATCGGCGCTCGTCTCTCCACCAAGCTTGAGAGCGTAATCGCCCAAGCAGAGGTCATCGTGGTCGGAACGGACACCCTCGACAATGAAAGGCTCCAGGCGGCCATCCAGCCAGATCAAGTGATCATCGATCTGCGCCCTTCACGCCATCGTTCGAATTTTCCTGGAATATCGACAATCCTCAAGCCCGGCATAAGTCAAGCAACATTGGCTCCATGCCAATAAAGGCCCTCAGGGAAGCCGCGAATATCCCCTTCATCGCAGGGGTGCATCCATACGTCTCGCTCGAAATCACAAAATGGCAGCTGCACTGACGCATTCGAATTCGCAAGCTACGGCCGAAGTTCCGAGTTTTTTGGCCTTGGCCGACTCCCCGTCTTGGAAGACGTCACGGACTGAAAATCAGACTTTACGCGTCTTGCCATACCATGCATGGGAGCAACTTGAGGCCGAGATTCCGGCCTGGGAAGCCATTCTGCGCCATAATCCGTCCTTATCTATCTTCTCGACACCGGAATGGCTGGGCTCCTGGTGGAAAGCGTTTCGCTCAAACAAACGGACGAGCATCCTGGCTTTCGCAGACGCTGACAACTCGATGGTGGGCTTGCTTCTCGGCTATCTCGAAGAATTCCAGGGTGCGTTTTTTACTCGATTGACGGGTTTGCGCTTTGTCGGCGACGGCACAGGAGATTCCGATAATCTTGACTTGATCGTCCGACCAGGTTTCGAGAGGGCCTGCGCACAAGGCCTGGTGTCTTGGCTCAAGCATCATAAGCACTGGGACGTTTGCTTTCTAAATACCATTCCTCGAAACTCCCGGGCGGCCGCAGCTTTGGTGCGCGAGCTCAAAAGAGTTCATTGGCCTTATGACATAGAAAGTTCTCCGAATTCCGCAATTCCGTTACCGGATTCCTGGCTGCTTTATGTAGAAAGCCTTTCGCCCAGTTTCCGGCCTTTGGTGACGCGCTACCCTGGCAGGCTGGCGCAGCGGTACCAACTCCGAATCCATCGCTGCGAGAATCCGGATGACCTTTCGCGGAAGCTAGAAATTCTTTTCTCTCTCCACAAAAAACGGTGGAATTTGGTCAACCAGCCGGGGAGTTTTGGCTCCCGCGAGCGGAGAGATTTTTACTTTGAGATGGGGCAATCCTTCCTCAGGAAGGGATGGCTGGAATTCTGGCTTATGGACCTGAATGGTGTGCCTGCGGCCGCCCAATACTGTTTTCGATATCGCGACGTCGTTTATATTTTGCAGGAAGGATTCGATCCGAAATTCGCCGTCGACAAGCCGGGCTACGCTTTGCGTGCTGCAATGCTAAAGCACTTCATCGAGACCGGAGTAAAACGTTACGACTTTCTTGGCGGGCTCGCGGCGCACAAGCACAACTGGGGGGCAAAGCCCGGCGCTTACTTGAATTTGCGCTTCGCGCGACCGGGGAGCGCGGGAAGCCTATATCTTTTCCATACAAATTCAATGGCCAAGAGCAAGGAATGGCTTCGCGTCCATCTGCCCAAATCGGCCTGGAACGTCCTGCATCGGATAAAGATCCATTTGACCAAACGGCAAGCCGTTTCTCCTTCGGTCTAGTTGCGTCAAGTGATTCAAAGATCTTGAGACGGAACAAAAGGTCATAACGTGAGAATCCTTCAAATTGGGAATTACCCGCCACCCGCCTGCGGTTGGGCCATGCAGACGAAGCTTTTGGCGGAAGAAATTCGCCAGCGTGGGCATGTTTGTCAGGTCTTGAATATCAACGAGAGCCGCAAAAAGAAATCCAGCGAGTACGTCGACGTACAAAATGGCTTCGATTACGTTTACAAGCTGGTTCGTTTTGCCGGAAAAGGCTACCAGTTTCAGGTGCATGTCAATGGGCAGTCCGAAACGGGCTACCTCCTGGCGCTGTTAGCAGCCTTGGTTGGCAGGTCGAGCGGCCGCCCGGTAGCGCTGAGCTGGCAAGGCGGTCTCGAGCAAAAGTATTTTCCGAGATCGCAGGGCCACTTCGCACGCGAGTTGTACAGACTACTCTTTCGCCTGTGCGGAAAGATCGCTTGCAACGACATGGGCATTAAACAGGCGATTGAGGGTTATGGCATTGAACCCGACCGCGTTGCCGCGATTCCGGCATTTTCAAGGCAAAACCTGGGTTTCCGGCGCGTATCTTTAGATCCCGAGGTGGAGGCCTTTGTGGGTTCCCACCGTCCGGTTTTCTTTTGTTACGTCTCGTTTCGCCCTGAATACCGGCTCGCGATGCTGCGTGTAGCGATGAAGAAATTTCGTCAACGGTGCGAGCAAGCAGGCTACATCTGGCTGGGATTTCCTTCCAAAGAATTACCTGCCGCCAAGCAATTTGTGGCGTCATGGCCACCGAGCGAACGAGCAAGCCTGCTCTTGCTGGGAAATTTAAGCCACGACGCATTTATGACGCTGCTCGAAAGGTGTTTTGCATGCATACGAACACCCGCGTGCGATGGCGTTGCCGCCTCGGTCCTGGAATCGTTGTCTCTTGGTGTCCCGGTGGTTGCCAGCGAAAATGACAATCGGCCGCCTCGAGTGACGACCTACCGCGAAAACGATGCCGACGACCTGTGCAGGAAACTTGCGTTTGTTACCGAGCATTACGCGCAAGTGAAGGAACAAACACAACTCGAGTGTAGCGCGGAAGACAATATCACGCGGACTGCGGATTGGTTGTTGGAAGGGTCTCCCGAGCGCGCACAGGAACTAGCGCGGGACTTTGCCAGTGCCGACTAATCGCCAGGGGATCATACGCTCGAAACGCCTGACCGAAATGGGCCGGGAGGAGATACGTGTCCGTTTACAGCAGGCATTCGCAAAGCGTTGGGATTTCACCTTGTACAAAATGGGGTTCTCTGCCGTCAAGGATGACCGTTCGAATGCGCTCGCGGGCGGGGGCCGCTTTTTCTTTCAAAAAGAACAGCTGCCGGGAATCGTCTCGGCGCTAAGCAAGCAATTTCCGGAGACGGCGCAGCAGATTGTGGAGCGGTCCGAGCAAATCTGCCAGCATCGTTTTGACTTGCTCGGATACAAGGGAGTGAACTACGGTTCTGAAATCGATTGGCAGCTGGATGCGGTGCACGACAAACGCACGCGGCCGCATCCCTGGTTTCGGGTTCCGTACTTGGACTTTCACGAGGTCGGGGATTGCAAAGTCACCTGGGAGCTAAACCGGCACCAGCACCTGGCCACACTCGCAAAAGCCTATCGTTTGACCGAGGAAGGGCGCTACGCGCAGGAACTGTTCGAGCAGTGGTATCACTGGCGTGAGCAAAACCCCTATCCATTGGGGATCAACTGGGCGAGCAGCCTGGAGGTGGCCTTTCGAAGTGTATCCTGGCTGTGGGTTTGGCATTTGCTGGACGGTTGTCCTCGGATGCCAAAGCAATTCCCTGCTGACCTCTCGCATGCCCTAGCCTTGAACGGGTGCCACATCGAGAGATTTCTATCTACGTACTTCTCTCCAAACACGCACTTACTTGGCGAGGGGGTGGGTTTGTTCTTCATCGGTTTATTGTGCCCGGGGATTCCATCAGCCCGGCGCTGGCAGGAAGGCGGTTGGAAAATCATCTTGCGCGAAGCACAGCGCCAAGTCCGGCAGGATGGGATGCATTTCGAGCAATCGATGTATTACCACACCTATGCTTTGGATTTTTTCCTGCATTCGCTGATTCTCGCAAAGCTGAATGATATCGCCATTCCGCAAAACCTTTACCGGACAGTTGAAAAAATGCTTGAGGTTACCTCAGCGCTTGCCGCCAGCGAACACCTACCGCGATTCGGGGATGACGACGGAGGCCGGCTCTTTGACCCAAGTCGCAACCGGTCGAAGCACCTGCTGGATCCCTTAATCCCGGGCGCCGTGCTATATGACCGGCCGGACTTCAAAGCCCGGACCAGTCATGCCACAGAAGAACTGCTTTGGCTGCTTGGCCGAGAAGGCTTGCGGCGGTTCGACGAGCTGCCGGCCCGCAACCCGGAAAACGTCTCGTTAGCTCTTGCGGCCAGCGGCACCTACGTAATGCGCGGTTCAGGTCCCTCCTCTTACCAGCTCGTCGTGGACGCCGGGCCACAGGGTGCAGGCCGCGGCGGTCACGGTCATGCAGACGCGCTCGCCGTGCAGGTATCGGGAAACGGCAAGCCGCTGCTGATTGACCCAGGCACCTTTACTTATGCGGACGCCCGCGGCGAACGGGATTGCTTCCGTGGAACAGCAGCTCACAATACCGTGCTGGTGGACGGCTACAGCCAGGCCGACCCTGCCGGGCCCTTCGAATGGACCGGAAGAGCCAATGGTACGGCGGAGTTCTGGGTAGCCGGCAACGCCTTTGATTTCTTCGTGGGCTCGCACACCGGCTATTCCCGGTTGTCCTGCCCAGTGCGACACCGCCGGTACGTCTTTCACCTGAAATCGCGCTTCTGGGTCATACGAGATGTTCTTGAGGGGACAGGATTGCACAAAGCGGAAGTCTCCTGGCATTTTGCTCCGGGATCTCTGCACGCGATTCCAGGCGGCGTGACGTTCACGAGCGATGAACTCGCTCCTTTTGTTCTGTTGTTTACGGCCGACAGCAGCTGCAGAAAGGAAATATCCGAAGACTGGTATTCGCCTGTGTACGGAAGAAAGGAGCCATCTCCTACCTTTCGGGTGACGACCAGCGCGCCCTTGCCTTTGGAATTCACAACCATGTTGATTCCCGATTCAGAAGGCGGCGCACACCCGGGCGTCCTCCGTCCTATGGAGGCAGTTCACCAGGGCGGGCCGGTCAAGGCGTTTCGGTATTCCACCGCGAATAAAGAGCACCATCTGTTTTTCGCGGGCAAGCCGGGGAATTGGCAACTTGAAAAGTATGCGAGCGACGCCACATTTTTGTACTGCTCGACCGATTTCAAGAACACCGTGAGCCAGTTCGTTATCTGTGAGGGCAGCTACTTTGCATTCGAGGGTCGCCTACTATTTGACGCGAACCTACCCGTGAAACACAGCGAATGGACCCGGGAAGGAAGCGATGACTCGACCTCGCAACTTTTCGCGGCGGCTGCCACGCGGCACGAGCCTGTTCCCAAAAGGGATGACGACGCGGAAATGTCGAGCAAGGCCAGCCAAGAGCTAACCCAAATACTGCCGGCCACAGCGCATTCAAGCGGAAACTGCGAAACTCTAGACATTAAGAAAACCACAACTCCAGCCTAGAAACAGACCATGTGCGGAATCTGCGGCATTCTCAACCTGCGTAGGGACAGGCTTGCCACCGAGGACTTGGACGCCATGTCCAGCGTTCTCGGTCATCGCGGGCCTGACGATCAAGGAAGGCTGGTCTCTGGTCCCATCGCGCTTGGTTTCCGAAGACTAAGCATCCTGGATCTGTCTCGGGGCCATCAGCCGATGTGCAACGAGGAGCGAAACGTTTGGATCGTGTTTAACGGCGAAATCTACAATCATGCGGAACTTCGCCCCGGCTTGCAGAAACGCGGTCACCGGTTCACTACCAACAGTGACACCGAAACGATCGTCCACCTGTACGAAGAATATGGCGATGATTGCGTTCGGCACCTTCGCGGCATGTTCGCGTTTGCAATCTGGGACGCAAGAGACAACCGCCTTTTCTGCGCGCGAGACCGGTTGGGAATCAAGCCCTTCTATTACGCGATGGTTGGCAACCGGTTCGCCTTTGCGTCGGAAATCAAGGCGCTCTTCGAATTGCGTGATTTCAAGGCACGTCTCAATCGAAGGGCGCTTCCCGAGTTCTTCACGTTTGGCTATCTCTCGGCCGAGGAGACTCTCTATAAGAATGTCTACAAACTTCTGCCGGGGCACCGCCTTTGTCTCGAGCTGAGCGCCGAGAATGCCCCACCGCAAATCACGCAGTATTGGGACTTGCCTAGCTCCGCGCCAGAAGGCTCGCCGAGCGAGGCCGACTGCGTCTCGCGGTTCCGCGACCTGTTCGCGGAAACCGTACGCTCTCATCTGATGAGCGATGTTCCGCTGGGAGTGTTCTTGAGCGGAGGGCTTGATTCGAGTTCCATCGCGGCGGTGATGGCTTCGTTGAAGAAAGAACCCATTCAAACCTTTTCGGTGGGCTATGAGGAAAGCCGGTTCAGCGAATTGCCTTATGCACGTGCCGTCGCCAAACACATCGGAGCCGAATACAACGAGGTTATTCTTGGCCCCGATGATTTCTTTGCGAGCCTGCCTCAGCTGATTTGGCACGAAGATGAGCCTCTCGTGTGGCCATCCAGTGTCGCTCTCTTTTTTGCATCGCGCCTGGCAAGCGAAAAAGTGAAAGTCGTCCTGACGGGCGAAGGCGGGGATGAGCTCTTCGCTGGCTACCTGAAGTACCGTGTGGCGCTCTGGAACTTGCGCGGCGGCCCGCTTTACAGAAAGTTTGTCCCTGCATTTCTCCGGCAGCTGGTGCGCAAGGCGCTGTCATCGGGGCCTGGCCCGGATTGGGCCCTGCGCAAGCTCCGCCATTCTTTCCTTTATCATCCGGACAGTTTCGAACAGATCTACTTCGACAACTTCTATGCCGCGTTTCCACAGCACCAGCAACCGCTGCTCTTCACACGCGCGCTCAGTGATGAAGTGCGCGACGTCAATGCTTATGCGAACGCCATGCGCTACTTCCCGAGCAACGGATTGCATGGCAATTCCCTTAACCGTCTGTTGTACATGGACATAAAGACTTATCTCGTCGAACTCCTCATGAAACAAGATCAGATGAGCATGGCTGCGTCTATCGAAAGCCGTGTCCCTTTCCTGGATCACAAGGTGGTTGAGTTTGCGGCCAGCCTTCCCGCACGCTACAAGGTGCGCTTCTCTTCCGGCAAATACCTCCTTCGCAAAGCCATGGCGCGCGACCTGCCTCCAGAGGTTCTTCGACGCAACAAGAAGGGCTTCCCTACTCCCATCCGGCCGTGGTTAAGGAATCAGCTTTTTGAAAGGCTGAGTGCGATTCTCACGGATGGCCGCATGGCAGAACGAAGGCTTATCGAGCCAGGCTACATCCAACATCTCCTGACGGCCCATCGTCAGGGCCATTCGTCCGCAACGGAAGGCTGTTGGCGAGTGCTGAATTTTGAGTTGTGGTGCCGGATTTTTCTCGACCGCGACGTCAAGGTCGCAAATTCCGTTGCGGCTCACAAACAGCGGGCACTCTGCAAATCGGATGTGGTCATGCAATCGGAAACGCCGCTGCCTTCCTGAGAGCGAACCAAAACATGAAGATCCTGCTGGCACTGCGGCAACCCCTTTTCCCGGCTGACACCGGGGGAAAAGTGCGCTCGTTGAATATCTTTTCGCGGCTTGTGAGACGCGCGTCCATTCATGCTGTCTCTTTTGCTGACCCCCTTAGCGATGCCGCGTCGATTCAAGAAATGCGGAGATTGTTCGAAGGTTACACGCCGGTACCCTGGCGGGAAACGAAGAAGTACTCCGTCCAATTCTACGAGGAGCTAGTCACCAACCAATTCAGCGCCCTGCCATACTTTCTCGCAAAGTGCCGGCGACCTCATTTCCGATCCACCGTCGAAGCTCTGCTCGAAAGAGAACATTTTGACGTGCTTTTTTGTGATTTCTTGCAAACCGCTGTTCCCCTGCTCCACTGCACTTTTGAGCCCAAGGTCGTTTTTGAGCACAACGTGGAGTTCCAACTGAGACAGCGGAAATGGCAAGTGGAGAAACATCCCCTTCGCAAGGTGTTGTTTGGCACAGAGTGGAAAAGAACACGACCGCTGGAAGCTCGCGTATGCCGCTCGTTTGACCATGTTCTCACCGTGTCCGAGGAAGACCAGCGGACGATTCAGCATGAATTCGGAATAGATCACGTCTCCACACTCCCCACCGGTGTGGACACGGACTACTTTCATCCCCTCGCGAGCCACTCAGAACCGGGAAGGCTTGCTTTCGTTGGATCTATGGATTGGGATCCCAACGAGGACGCGGTCGTGTGGTTCCTCGAGAGTATTTACCCTTCCATCCGGCAGGCCGTACCAAACGCAAGGCTCGTTGTTGTTGGGCGAAATCCCTCCTCGCGACTGCTGGCGCTTGCTCGGAAATCACCTTCAGTAGAAATTACCGGATGGGTTCCCGATGTGCGCCCCCATCTTTCACAAGCGGAAGTTGTCGTAGTTCCTTTGCGCATTGGCGGTGGGACACGCATCAAGATTCCGGAGGCAATGGCCATGGCAAAGGCGGTGGTCTCCACGCCGATCGGCGCGGAGGGATTGCCGTTTCAAGACCGTAAACAGATTCGCATCGCAGAACACGCGAGGGATTTTGCCGATGATGTCGTCGAGCTTCTTCGAAACGCCCGGGTCCGCAGCGAAATGGAAAATGCCGCACGCAGGGAAGTCACAAAGAACCACAGTTGGGAAACAGTAGTAGACAAAGTGGAAGACGTACTCCGGCGGGTGACATCGCACGGCAAACAGGCGCGGGTCGAGGAGATGACTCGTGATGCTGCGGTGGTGACCCCATGACCGAAGCAGCGCTCTATCCTGCCGCCGACAACAATTCGCTCGTAGAGTCGCGCCCTGCGCTGTCAGAGTTTGGATATCGCAGTACGAGTCTAAGTTTCTTCTTTGTCTTGCTGTTCACTGTCGCTATTTACGCCCGGCCGGAGGATATTGTTCCGGCGCTCGGGCGATTTCACCTGACTTTTGTTTTGGGCCTTTGCGCCGGATTTGCCTATCTCGGACCCTTTCTCCTAGGCAACGTCTCGTTCGTGTGGACGAAGGAACTCGAAATCGTACTGCTGCTCACCGGCTGTTTTGTCGCGGGTGTGCCGTTCGCCTATTGGAGAGGTGGAAGCTTTCAAATCCTGACAGAAGTGTGGCTCAAGACGCTCATTATTTTCTTTCTGCTCACGCAAACCCTCGTGACGCTCGAGCGAATCCGCAAGATTCTTTGGGCCATTATCCTCAGCGAGCTTGTTGTTTGCGCCTACTCGGTCGTCCAATCGTCTCACGTGGTCTGGGTGGGCCAACGTCTGTCCGGAGTGAGTCTCGGAATCCTGGGATGGAATTTCCTCGGTATCGCTGCTGCCCTTACCATTCCTTATATCGCGGCGCTTTACATTAGCCAACCGGGCTTTCTCAAAACGAGCTTGCTCGTTTCTGCCGTTCTATTCCTGATGTGGATGCTGGTGCTAACCGCATCGCGCAGTGGCGTGCTGAACGTGCTCTTCTCGATCGCATTGACGTGGCTGGTCGTCCTGCGCGGTACTTTTCGAGGAAAATTCATCGGCATCGGCATTGTGCTCATTGCCATAGCCGCTATCAGCATGGCGCCCGGAGTGTTTTGGGAGAGGATATCCACGGTGTGGTCCGGCTCCCCGAGCTCACAGAACCTGGAGACCGCGTCTGCCATGGAATCCGAGGAAGATCGCTTGGGCGCACTGAACCGGGCGATTCATTACACGCTCGAGCACCCCGTTGCCGGTCTGGGCCTCGGAAACTTCGAGATCGCCAGTGGCACAGAGCTGGGCCGGCCAGAGGATTGGATCGGCGCTCATAACACATTTGCGCAGATCTCTTCGGAGGCTGGAGTTCCGGCTTTGGTGCTATTCATCTCCCTTCTCTGGACTGCCATCCGCCGAATGAAAACGTTGACTAAAACAACCGCTGACGACCCCGAAGCTTTCGACCTCAAGCTCATGGCGCGCGCGACCTGGGTCAGTTTATTGTCGTTCGTTTTTGGCGCATTTTTCGCACATATCGGCTACGACTATTTCCTCTACTACCCGGTCGCCATTGCCGTCGGCGTCCAATACCTCAGCCGGACAACGCAGATGCCTTCCGGCCCGATGGCACATTCTTTGATTCCGGAACTGCCGGCCTCGGCGGTGGATTGGAGCTCATGAACATGGGTATGTTCAAGTTAGAGGTGACCTTTTGGATTTGCATGGCCTTGGTTGCTTACAATTACGTGGGCTACCCGCTGGTTATTTTTCTTCTTTCGGTGATATCCCAGGCGAAGTCCGATCTGCTGTTTCTGTTTCATCGAGGCGGACGACGCTGCACGCCGCCAACCCAATACGTCCCAAAAGTCGCTGTTCTGATGTCCGTTCATAATGAGGAAGCCGTAATTCAAGCCAAGGTAGAGAATACTTTCGAAGCGGCCTACCCGCCGGATCGTCTGGAGTTCCGTATCGGACTTGATGCGCCTTCGGATTCTACCGCGGATCTCCTGAGTCAAATGGATTTTGACCGCCTTCACGTGACGCACTTCAAGGACCGTCGAGGGAAATTGGCGGTGTTGACCTCTCTCGCGCAGCAAACCTCGGCTGAGATCCTGGTGATTACAGACGCAAACACCAGACTCGAACCTAGCTGCATCCGCAATCTGGTTCGTCACTTTGCGGACCCGAAGGTCGGCGCCGTCAGCGGAGAGGAGAGTCGCATGCCCTCTCCGGGGTCCGACCCCGCCGCCGAGGCCCTCTATTGGCGTTACGAATCCGCCCTAAAATTGATGGAAAATCGGCTGGACTGCACGCTTGCAGGCAACGGCAGTGTGTTGGCGGTGCGCCACTCTCTTTTCCGGCTGCAAAAGCAAACCATTGTGGAAGATCTCCAGATTCCGCTCGAGATTCGCCAGAGCGGCCATCGCGTCATTTATGATCCTGAAGCAGTCGCTTTTGAAGAAATCGCTCCGACACTCTCCGCTCAGTTTGCGCGAAGAGTCAGGATTGGCACCGGAAACTACCAGACGCTTTTTGCAAATCTGCAGTGCCTGAACCCGCTAAAGGGCATGCTGGCGTTTTGTTTCTTTTCTCACAGGGTCCTTCGCTGGCTCGCACCGTTGCTGCTGCTCATTGCCTTTGGTTCGAGCGCGCTGCTTGCAGGACACCGCAATTTTGCGATCTTGCTTGCTGCCCAAGGCGCATTTTACCTGAGCGCCTGCCTCGGGTATTTGTTCAAGAAATTAGGAAAGCCTGCACGTCTTTTCTCCTTGCCCTTGCACTTCTGTTCCATGAATCTCGCCATGTTCCTGGGATTGCTCCGCTATGTGAGGGGAGAACAGAAGCTCACCTGGAGTTCCACGCCGCGTCACGCGCGGCACGAGTCACCGACCAGATGCAAAAACACTGGGACCACGAGTTCTGCGACCGGCGTTCCCCGCCAAGCTGATAACACCGAACCTCCAAGCGAGCAGGCCTTTCAAAGCACTTGAACGAAAGAATTGAACGGCCCACCGCAAGGCCACTCAACGGAGCACAACCCATAAACCGCCGCTGCTTGAAAAACAAGCCTTCGATGGGCGCCACCGGAAGACGAAGTAAGCGTCACCAATGAGACGTTTCGTAAATTATTACCATTTTTATCTAAGAGTGGTGACCTACGCTCTCCCTTCCCTGTCATTGGGAACTGCCAGATACCTACTGCGCTTGGTGGGACACCCCAAGACGGGGACTGACCAGTACAGCTATTTCAATCTGTTGTTGTTGACAACCGTGGTCTGGGCAATCGTTAGCGAATATTATCGGGTCACAAGCGTCCAGGAACTCTTTCGCGAACGCACCGGGATTCGCGCGGCCTTCTCCACCTGTGCCGCGACTTATGCCGTGCTCCTTGGCGTGCTGTTTTTCTTTCATCTCCATCGGGATCTTTCCCGCGCTTTCTGGGGCCTCAGCGGAATGGCCTTGTTTTTTGCAACTCTAGCCATGCGCGCAGTATTCCGGATTCTGGTTCACAATCATTCCGGGCTTCGGACTCCCAGCCGCGTTTTTGTAGTTGGAGCCGACCGGTTCGCCCGCCGGGCGACACACCGATTAATTCGCGGCCCGCTGGCCTTTTGCCGGGTGGTAGGTTACGTGAGCCTTTCCGGCCAAATCATTGGCGTCGATGATGCGCCGGTGTATTCGCTTCAACAAATCACCGAAAGGATGAGCCGCAACGACGTCGATGAAATCATCATCGCGCTTCCGCCCAACCGATTCTCCGAAATACCGGAAATCATGAAAACCATGGAACGTTTTTGCCTGGCTTTGGGGGCGGTCGTTGACTTCGGCGACCATATGCTGATCCGCGAGAGGCTCTTCCAGTTCGGACGTCTACAGATACTGGATTTGACGGCCACCCCGACAGAATCAGTCCGATATTCCTTGCTGAAGCGTGCCTTTGATCTTACTTTCTCGACTCTCGCCCTCCTGCTTGCTTCGCCATTGATGGTCGTTATCGCAGTTCTCATTCGCCTTACTTCCCCCGGGCCCGTCCTCTTCGTTCAGGATCGCGTCGGGCTGAACGGGAAGTTATTTCGCATGTATAAGTTCCGGACCATGAGGGTGAGTGACTCTTCTGAGAGTGACTCGCGCTGGACGACCCCCGGCGACCCTCGACGCACTCCGCTCGGAGCCTTTCTGCGCAGGACTAGCCTGGACGAATTGCCCCAGTTTTTTAACGTTTTGAAGGGTGATATGAGTGTTGTCGGGCCAAGGCCCGAGCGCCCGCGCTTTGTCGCAAAATTCCTCAACGAAGTGGCGAGGTACAACAGTCGTCATCGCCTGAGGGTGGGTATCACGGGTTGGGCCCAGGTCAACGGCTGGCGCGGCGACACCTCCATCCGGAAGCGTGTGGAGCACGATTTGTTCTACCTGCAAAACTGGAGCTTTGCTTTCGATCTAAGAATCATTTTCCTTACGATTTTTCCAAAGTATCGCAACAGAAACGCCTACTAGAATTATTGATCCCCCATTCGCTTCGCTTTCACCGGTTATCGATTGCTGTTTTGGCCGAGAGGCGCGGCCCCAAATGAAGAAAGTTCGCGTTTTGATTCTCTCTGATGTTCGACCCTCGCGTGCGTGGACGTTCGCTAACCGAATGCTGCGTGAAGTTCCTGGTGCGGAAATTTGTGGCATCGTCCAGCGGCCTATGCGGTCAATTCCCTGGATCCAACAGATGCTTGCGACGGGCAGAGTACGAGGAGCCTCCGCCACTCCGGGATGGTGGTCGAAAGCGAAACTTTTGGTTCGCTCCGTGACAGACAAAATAGCGGACTGGTTTTTCTGGTTCGTGCACGGCTGCCCCACGCTTCGAAACAATTCGAACTTCACCATTGAAAGACTGACTGAGGAATGCTCCAAGGCAGGATGGCCGTTTGCTGCCATCGCAGAAGACTGTGAGTCGAGCGTCGCAACTTTGCCCTGTCCCGCAAAGGTCGATCTTGTTATTTTGCTCGGACAGTTTTCGTCAATCCCTGAATTTTCAGCCTGTGCATCGATCGGCTGCATTTGGGCCTCGGATCACCGGCCAAGCCAGAGTCCGGAAGGCGGGGATGCCCTGATTTCTGTCGAGCATTTGACGCAAGGCGCACGAACCCCATTCAAGATTGCTTCTTTGATTCTTCCCTGGCAGCCGTTCGATGGTCCCCTGGGGTTTACATTGAAAGCTGATCTGATCGCAGACGATTTGCTCCTCGAGACAGCCGAAAGCCTGTTGGGCGGCGATGCCGCAAGCGCGTCAACTGTCGTATCGCAATGGGCGAATCGAGTCCTAACACCGTTGCTTTCGCAACTGGACGGCATGGGCCACCGCCCTTGCCGTGACGGTCGCGGCGAAAAGCATTGTCGCCCTGCCTGGAAGCTTTGCCTCGACACTTTGCTGCTTCTCTCTCCGAGGATCCTGGTAAGGAATTGGCATCGCCGCCTGTCCGCACGCTACCCATTGCTAATCCTTGCCCATCACCTGGTGGCCGATCGCCCGCACAGAATGGGCGTATCGACGGAGACGTTTTTGCGGCAGGTTCTCTTTTTGAGGAAACATTACCGCATTGTCGGCCTTTCGGAAGGTGTCGAGCTTTTGCGCTCTGGGCAAATTTCTGCTCCAACGGTCGTGCTCACCTTTGACGACGGTTATGCAGATAATTTCCTGAATCTTCGGGCGGTGACGGGTGAAATGGGAATTCGCCCTACCTTATTTGTTACGACGGATCCCGTTGAAGCTCACCGCGAGTTTGACCACGACCTGGCAACCGGCACCACTGGATTCCTTCCTTTGACATGGGACCAAATACAGTATTGGAACACGCGTGGAGTTGAGTTCGGCAGTCATACTCGCACGCATTTCGATTGCGGCTCCGTTCATTTGGAGAATTTGCAGTCGGAAATTCTTGGTTCCAGGATCGACCTGGAGGCTCACCTGAAGAAAGCGGTGGAGTTTTTCGCGTTCCCGTATGGTAAGCACAAGAATATGTGTTCTGAAGCGAAGCGCTTGGCGGCTTCCGCCTATAGGCATTACGTTTCATTCTTGGGAGGGGAGTCTCTCGCAAAAGCAGGCCAGTCGCAAACCCACCTGTTTCGAAAGAAGTTCTATAGAAGTCAATGGGAACTCGAATTGGAATTGCAGTCGGTGTTCGACCTTGTCGACGACATCAAAGCGTGGTTCCACCCTCAGCCTCCAATTCTTCAAAGCCCCCAGACCAGCCCCTGGTCGTCTCACCTCAGCCCTCGTCATTTCCTACGGTCGGGGCCTCGTGCCCGCGTCGACCGGAATCTATAAGAATCCCTGTAATTGAGAGGTCCCGAGGCACACATTTCGACGAAACGCAGCCAATGGGAGGCGAGCATATGCTTTCGACGAAGACAAGTTTGAAATCCGAGCTTCCGTTTGACGCGCGTAAACCAGTATCGCGCACGAACCTCGCCGCTCGCGGCCATGCTGAGAAGCCACTTCAGCTCTTCTCCACCTGTCCGCAATCTTTTGGCTGCGATAAGGAATCGTATGCCCGCCAAGTCAGGAAGGTGGCCCGCTGGAGCGAGCGCTGTGGCTGCACGGGCATTCTGGTTTACACCGACAACTCGCTCGTGGACCCTTGGCTGGTTTCGGAGATTATTGTCGAGAGCACAAAAAGACTAAGTCCCCTGGTAGCAATTCAGCCGGTTTACATGCACCCTTACTCAGTGGCAAAGATGGTGGCTTCCTTTGGATTTCTCTACCACCGTCGGCTCTGTTTGAATATGGTTGCCGGAGGCTTCAAAAACGATCTGGCAGCCTTGCACGACCCAACTCCTCACGACAAGCGCTATGCTCGCCTGATCGAGTACACCACCATTATCCATCAGCTCTTGTCCAGCTCGGCCCCCGTCACCTTTCATGGCGAGTTCTACAACATCGACCAACTGCGGATGATGCCTTCCCTCCCCGGAGAGCTTCTTCCGGAGATCTTTGTTTCTGGATCGTCTGACGCTGGGCTGGATGCAGCGAAACAGCTCGGCGCAACTGCAGTGAAGTATCCACGCCCGGCAACGGAGTGCGCCGCCGAACCCGCCATCGATGGAGGCAAGTCAGGTATTCGCGTGGGAATCATCGCGCGAGAGACCGAAGAGGAAGCGTGGGAGATCGCCGAGCAGCGATTCCCGGAAGATCGCAAAGGTGCGCTCACTCACCAACTCGCAATGAAGGTGTCCGATTCCCTGTGGCACAAACAGCTCTCCGATACCGCCACTAAGACGCGCGCCATGCGCGCCACATACTGGCTCAGGCCCTTTGAGCAATACAAGACCTTTTGCCCTTACTTAGTGGGGGGCTACGAACCGGTTTCGAACGAACTATCCCGGTACATCTCTTTGGGTTACCGGACCTTCATTTTAGACATTCCGCCCAACGAAGAAGAGCTGGAGCATGCAGCCGCTGTATTCGATCGAGCGGCTGAAAAAATCGGCCTTGTAGCTTGAACGGCAGCGCAACCCGCGATTTGCCCTACCTGCCGCAAATGCATCGCCGGTTTAAGCCGAACGGCACTGATGACCACAAAAAACTGTTTTCGAAACCTGATCAGAGGATTTCTCGAATCCGCTGAACGCTTTCCTGACCGGACCGCTCTCGTCGTTGACGGCGAGTCCCTGACTTATGCAAACCTGCGCCGGCTCGCCGGCAGGATTGCATCCGCAATCGTGGAAAATGACCACACCCGGTCTCCTTTGGTCGCCGTTTGGGCGCACCGGAGTCAAACAGCTTACGCAGGTATCCTTGGCTCCCTCGCAACCGGCAAAGGCTACGTGCCCCTAAACCCGAAGTTCCCCTTGGAACGCACCTGCCGCATGCTGGCTCTTTCCGGGTGCACGGTCCTTATCGTTGGCAAAGAGTGCCTTGGCCAGTTAGCTGGCTTGCTTCGGAGTACGGACTGCCCGCTTACGCTCATTTCGCCGGAACTATCTAATCTCGGAGAGCTCTTACAGCGTCCTTCAAGACATCGGTTCATAACTGCCGGGCAATTACCAAGCGGCGAACGTTTTTTTTCTGGGGCGGAGGCCACCTCGGCTTCCCCTGCCTATCTTCTTTTTACCTCGGGAAGCACGGGGGTGCCCAAAGGCGTTCCCATCAGCCAGGGGAATGTGCGGTCCTATGTGGACTACATCTGCCGCCGCTATGACGTGAATGAACATGACCGTTTCTCTCAGCAATTTGATCTCACCTTTGATCTAAGCGCCCATGACCTCTTTGTGTGTTGGGAACGCGGGGCCTGTCTGTGCTGTGTGCCGGAGAAGTCGCTGATGGCACCCGCGAAATTCATCCGCGACCGCCAGTTGACGATGTGGTTTTCCGTGCCTTCGGTCGCCGGCTTGCTCGAGAAAATGCGGCTCCTCTCGCCGGGCTGTTTCCCATCCCTGCGTTGCAGCCTGTTTTGTGGCGAGCCTCTGCCGGCGGCTTATGCCGAGTCTTGGCAGGAGGCCGCTCCAAACTCGATTGTCGACAACCTCTACGGACCGACCGAAGCAACTATCGCCATCGCACACTATCGGTGGAATTCGCAAAAGTCGCCTGGCGAGTGCTTGAACGGCATCGTACCCATCGGCCGAATGTTCGAAGGCCAGCAATTTCGCATCACTGATTCGCGGGGAGAGAGCGTTGCGATCGGAGAAGTTGGCGAGCTTTGCCTTTCCGGATCACAAGTCGCCGGTGGCTACTGGAACGATCCTGCGAAGACTCGGCAGCAGTTTGTGCGTCTCCGTGGCGCTCGGGAACAAGTATGGTATCGAACCGGCGATTTAGTAAAGCGGGATGAGGCCGGCAACCTTTGCTACCTGGGGCGAGTCGATCACCAAATTAAAATCCGGGGCTACCGCGTCGAGTTACAGGAGATTGAGGCGGTGCTGCGGCGTGCTTGCGGCACGGAGCAAGTCGTTTCGGTTCCCTGGCCCGTCAACAACGGGACCGCCGAAGGGGTGGTCGCGTTCGTCTCCGGTGTTAAGGAATTCGACCAAACACGTGTTTTAGCAAACTGCGGTGACCTCTTGCCCGACTACATGGTTCCCAAGAAGATTTACCTGCTCGACGAATTGCCCTTGAATCCGAACCAGAAAATTGATCGCGGGAAGCTTCGAAAGCTGTTGCTTGAAGGGGCCGTCGCGTGAATGCCGTCGCGGAAAAAGAACTCATCGACCTGGTGGTCGGCTGGGTCAAACAGAACGGCCTCAACGGCTCAAACCACGCGGAAATCTCCGAGAGTACGAACCTGTTAGAGAGCGGGCTCCTGGACTCGTTTGCCTTTGTCGACCTGGTTCTGTTCATCGAGAATTGCACTCGAAAAAAGATCGATTTGACCGACGTGGCCCCGGAAGAGTTCACCGTGGTGAAGAGCCTGTGTCATCTTGCCTTGCAGAATGGCCGCTAGGATCAACCGTGGCAGCTCTTTGAGGCAGTCAAGAACCATACCGGCGTCTAACCTTGCAGAAATTTACAAGCGACATTAGCCGTAGCGCGACCGGCACCTTGGCATCGAGTGGGTTCGTTTCATCGGCCACCAATGCTCAAAAGGATGCAAGCATGCCTCCCGAGGCCGATGGCCCGCACCTTGCACGCCATCAGACGAAGAGGATTCGGCCGTTTGTCCCCGAAGACATTTCGCAAGTCGCGGCACTGCACAAGAGAGTTTTTCCAAACAACCCTTTTCCCGATGCGGAACTCCGAACCTACTTCCAACTGCTTTTCTTCGAGAATCCGTGGTACGACGCCGATCTTCCTTCACTCGTTTACCGGGAAAACGGGGGCAAGATCCTCGGGTTCTATGGTGTGCTGCCTCGACCGATGCGCATCGAAGGACGCCCGATCCGGGTGGCCGTCTCCAGCCAGTTCATCGTGGATCCCTCCGTGCGGAATCGTCTGGCAGCGGTTGAGCTCCAGAGCGCTTTCTTTGCCGGCCCGCAGGATTTGTCGTTCACCGACGGAGCGAACGAAGCGAGTCGCAAAGTCTGGGAAGGATTGGGAGGTCTGACGGCCTTTCCCTACAGCGTCCACTGGACACGCCTCTTGAGACCCGCCCGGTATTTCCTCCAACGCTCGAAACAGTACAGGCTTTTTGCTCCGTTGCAATTGGCAATGCGACCGATGTCCGCTGCCGTCGACTTTCTGGCGGCTCGCCATCGCCGAAGCCCGTTCTGGCAAACAGAGCAGCCCCCCGAGGAGGACTTCGATTGGAAAACGCTCTTCGAGCATTTGCCAAGATTCACGGTCTCGAAGTCACTCTGTCCCGATTACGACGAGCAGTCCATCCGGTGGCTTTTGGAACGGGCCGCCGAAAAAAAATCTCACGGAAAATTGCGGAAGTCTTTGGTACGAAACAGCGATGGACAAATTGTCGGCTGGTATATGTATTACCTCAACCCAAAAGGCACCAGCCAGGTTTTGCAGCTGGTGGCCACAAAAGACACCCTGCGCCTCGTTCTGCGCCAGCTTTTCTTCCATGCGTGGAGGCTGGGATCGGCAGCGGTTTCCGGGCGTGTGGATCCGGAATTCGTCACAGATTTATCCCAGGAACACTGTCTGTTCAACTTCCATGGCCCTCGTTTGCTCGTGCACTCCAAACGGGCGAATCTGCGCGAAGCCGTTCAACGGGGCGACGCGTTTCTTACCCGTTTGGAAGGTGAATGGTGGATGCGCTTGCAAGGCGGCTAACCCGCCGCGGTTCGCTCGATCAAAAACCGGAACTTTGCACAGGTTTCGCGTTAGCTGCGGCGGACCGATGAGAGCCAGCGTATTGCAAATTCGAATCCTCCGAATAAGAGCATTACCCAATGATCGTTCTCGGAATCAGTGGCTTCGAAAAATCCATTCCTTTTAAGAAGTTGCATTGGCCGAACCTCGATGACCGCGAATATCGCATCTCGCAGGGACACGACTCCGCTGCGGCATTGTTCATTGACGGTGAACTGATTGCCGCCGCTGCCGAAGAGCGGTTCAGCCGAAAAAAACATACCGGTGACTTTCCCATCGGCGCCATCTCTTATTGCCTTGCCGAAGGTGGTGTCACACTTGGCGATGTAGACGAGATCGTGCACTCTTTCGATTTCGCGCCGCATCGCGCCGTCTACAGTTTCGACCCAGTCACTGCCGCGCTCTACCGGGATGTCTATTCACGTGAGGCTGTTCTCGCCCAGGTCACTCGCCGATTGGACGGTTACCCTATAGACCGTGTTGGCCATGTTGACCACCATTT